>ENA-UPTA01000096-UPTA01000096.1-activated-sludge-metagenome-genome-assembly--contig:-NODE-96-length-89437-cov-21.988655_pt1 | contig 89437 bp, 78 predicted proteins | sample MGYA00238184_ERZ773361 | MGnify/ENA primary metagenome ERZ773361 (study PRJEB29100, sample SAMN05720205) | activated sludge metagenome | isolation source: anaerobic digester from wastewater...
ACATTTAAGTAATGGTAGTTTAGTAAATAATGATAGTTTAGTTGAAATAGTTTTAGGGCCTGTTGTGGAATGTGGTTCATTTACGATTACTGCACCTAAGAAAGCAAGAGTTTGGGATTTTACTCATAGTGAAATTGATAAGACAACTGGTTTAATTAGGGTTATAGAGCCTCATTTTGGAACTGCTTGGAATACAAATACTAAAGCTATTGATACAGTTTATTGCAATATGGATGTTGTAGAGTATTTTAGATCGAAACTTCCAAATGCTACTGTAATAGGTAGATAATATGAGTCATTATTATCTTAATGATCCTAATTTAAAAAGTGATAAGAGAATTATTACTTATGAATATTACGGAAAAGAATTAAAGTTTTATAGTGATTTAGGTGTTTTCTCTAAAAATAAAATTGATAGAGGTACTGATATTCTCTTAAATACTTTAGAGTTAGAAGGAAAGAAGATTTTAGATTTAGGCTGTGGGATTGGTGTTATAGGTGTTGCTTTAGCAAGTAGAGATGAAAGGCTAGAAGTTACATCAACTGATGTAAATGAAAGGGCCTTAGCCTTAGCAAAAGAAAACTATGAACTAAATGGTATTAAAAACTATTCTGTATTTAAAAGTGACGGTTATGAAAATATCAAAGATAGTTTTGATTTAATAGTTTTGAATCCACCTATAAGAGCAGGAAAACAAATAGTTGATAAACTAGTTTTGGGTGCGATTAATTACTTGAATCCTAATTGCTATATTTGGATTGTAATTCGTAAGAGTCAAGGAGCACCATCTTTAATAACAAGGATGGAAGAAGTGTATCAAGAAGTAGAAATAGTTAAAAAGAAAAAAGACTATTGGATCATAAAAGCGAGATAAAAGAGCTAATTAATTAGCTCTTTTTTATTAAAAAAGATAATATTTTTCTTGATTTGCCCTTGACTTTAATCTTCAAATATACTATAATAATTGTTAGTGTTAATAAAATGGGCATAATGCGCCCAATTAGCTAAATATATGGGTGAGGTGAAAAAGTATTGAGCTACAAAAAAGTCGTTTATGGAAAAGATCGTGTACGTAGAGACTATGCTAGAATTCAAACAAACGTGGAAATGCCTAATTTGATTGAAATTCAAACTAAGTCATTCGAGTGGTTTCTTAACGAAGGCTTGAAAGAGTTGTTTGAAGAGATTAGTCCTGTTACGTCACAAAATGAAAAATTGGAGTTACAATTTGGGGAGTACAGATTTGGAGAGGCCAAAGTTTCTGTACAAGAAGCAAAACGTAATAAAGCCAATTACACAAAGCCTCTAGAAGTTGATTTTTCATTAGTTTTTTATGAAGATGAACCAAATCCGGAAACTGGAGAAAAAGAAGTATCTAGGATCGCAAACCAATCATTATTTTTTGGTGAATTTCCGGTAATGACACCATCAGGAACATTTATTATTAATGGTTCAGAAAGAGTAATTATTACACAAGTTATTCGTTCAGCTGGTGTTTATTTTGCGAAAGAAGTAGAAAAGAAGACGGGCGCTGTTTTATACTCAGGTCAAATCATCCCAACAAGAGGAGCATGGATTGAGTTTGAAACAGGTAAAAGAGACATTTGGTATGTGAAGTTTGACCGTTCTAATAAACTGCCTCTAACAACATTTTTAAGAGCTTTAGGCTTAAACTCAAATAGAGATATTATCAATCTATTTGGAATGAGCGAGCACTTACAAAACACATTTGTGAAAGACACATCATTTGGTAGCGATGATGCGTTACGTGAATTATACGATAAGTTACGTCAAGGTGAAACTGCTACTCCTGATGCTGCAAGAAAGTATATCGCAAGCCGTATTTTTGAAAACAAGCGTTATGATCTTGCTAGTGTAGGACGCTATAAAGTTAATCAAAAACTAGATGTTTTTGAAAGATTAACTGCATTTGGTTTAAATAAAGTTTTATTAGACCAAAATATTTATCGTGAAGTTAATGGTAAAGAAGAATTACTATACGAAAGAGGAACTGAATTAAACAAAGAAATCGTTAATTTCTTAAAAGAAAACCGCGAATTGATTCGCCGTACTTTTGAATACGAAATTATGTTAGAAGGGGATTCAGTTACTTTAGAAGTATTAGATTTAGAAATTGAAATTGATGGTGAAATGCAAAAGATTCGTGTTTTAGGTAACGATCAAAGTGAAACTAAAAACAGAATTACACTATCAGATATTTTTGCATCTATTAGTTATTTTATGGGTCTAAACATTGGTTTAGGAAAAGTAGATGATATTGACCATTTAGGTAATAGAAGATTACGTCCTATCGGTGAGTTGTTACAAAACCAAGCACGTCAAGGATTAATGAAGTTAGAAAAATCTATTATTTCTAAGATGTCTACAGCTAAAGAATTTAAGACTTTAGTTCCGGATGATTTAATAAATGGTAAGACTTTACTTACAACAATCCAAACTTTCTTTGCAACTGACCAATTATCTCAGTTCATGGATCAAGTTAACCCATTATCTGAACTTACAAACAAAAGAAGAATTTCTGCTTTAGGCTCAGGTGGACTTACAAGAGAAAGAGCTGGCTTTGAGGTAAGAGACGTTCATACATCTCACTATGGCCGTATTTGCCCAATTGAGACTCCAGAAGGTCAAAACATTGGTTTAATTAGCTCTCTTGCTACATATTCTAAAGTTGATAAATATGGGTTTATTCAAACACCTTATTTTAAGGTATATCAAATTGGTGATAAAACTTATGTATCTAACGATTATCGCTATTACAAAGCCGATGAAGAAGAAGAATATTACATTACTCAAGCTAATGTAGAGATGCATAAAACTATTTATCAAGAAAAAGATTTAATTAAGAAAGATGATAGATATTTTATTGAAGTAGAGGGTAAAGAAATTGGCGTATTTGAAGCTGAGTATTCAGGAAAGCCAGAATACTATACTTTAGATATTGTTTCTAAAGAAGTAGTTGCTCGTTATCGCGGCGAAAATATTGAAATTGAAAGAGAAATGATTGAACTAATGGACGTTAGTCCAAAACAAATCGTTTCTGTTTCTGCTGCTTTAATTCCATTCTTAGAGCATGATGATGCTAATAGAGCACTAATGGGTGCAAACATGCAACGTCAAGCTGTACCTTTATTAAAGCCAGAAGCACCAATAGTAGCTACTGGTATTGAAACACAAGCTGCTCATGATGGAGGTAGTGCAATTGTTTCTACTGTAAATGGTACTGTAGAGTATGTAGACTCAAATGTAGTTATTATTCGTGATGAAGATAAAAAGACAGAAACTTATGAGTTATTGAAATTTGAAAGAAGTAATGATGGTACTTGCATTAACCAAAAAGCGATTGTAGAAGTAGGCGAAAAGGTTAAGAAAGGTGCTGTTATTGCTGATGGTCTTTCAATGGATCGTGGTGAACTTGCGTTAGGACGAAATGTTGTTATTGCTTTTACTACATGGCATGGATATAACTTTGAGGACGCTGTTATTATGAGCGAAAGATTAGTTCAAGATGATGTTTATACATCAATTCATATTTCAGTATATGAAGTTGATGTTCGTAATACCAAGTTAGGTGCAGAGTATGTAACTAGAGATCTAGATAATGAAAAGAAATCTGCTATTGCTAACTTAGATGAAGAAGGTATTGTTCGTATTGGAGCTAAAGTAGGAGCTAAAGATGTTTTAGTTGGTAAGGTATCGCCAAAAGGACAAACTGTTCTATCTCCAGAAGAAAAGTTGTCACAAGCTTTATTCTCAGATCGTTCTAAAGATGTTAAGAATACATCTTTAAGAGTACCTCACGGTGGTGGAGGAATTGTCTTAAAAGTTGAAAGACTTAAAAGATCAGATGGCCATGAGCTTAAAACTGGAGTTAATGAAACAATTAAAGTATACGTAGTTCAAAAGAGAAAAATTGGTATTGGTGATAAGATGTCTGGTAGACATGGAAATAAAGGTGTTATTTCTTTAATTTTACCAGAAGAAGATATGCCATACTTAGAAGATGGTACACCAGTAGATATTTTATTAAACCCACAAGGTATTCCTTCTCGTTTGAATATAGGCCAAGTTCTAGAAGTCCATTTAGGTATGGCTGCTAAAAAACTAGGACTTAATATTGCAACACAAGTATTTGATGGTGTTACTAACGAAGACTTACAAAAAATTATGGAAGAAGCAGAAATGTCTCCAGATGGTAAAACTACTTTATATGATGGTCAAACAGGTGAACCTTTTGATAATCCTGTAGCAGTAGGTGTTATGTATATGATTAAGTTAAACCATATGGTAGATGATAAGATCCATGCTCGTAGTGAAGGACCATACTCACTAGTTACGCAGCAACCTATGGGTGGTAAAGCTCAAAATGGTGGGCAAAGATTTGGTGAGATGGAAGTTTGGGCATTAGAGGCTTATGGTGCTGCTTATACTTTACAAGAAATGCTTACAATTAAATCTGATGATATGATTGGAAGAAATAAAGTTTATAAAGCGATTGTTGATGGAAAACCAATTCCTGAACCAGGAGTTCCAGAATCATTTAGAGTATTGATTAAAGAACTTCAAGCATTATGTTTAGATGTTGATTTAATTGATGCCAAGACAAAAGAGAATGTTGCTAATAAGAGTATCATTGCTGAAGCTGAAGAAGCAAGAAAAAGTGTAAAGGATTTGGTGTAAGATATGATTTCAACAAAAAGAAAATATGATTATTTAAGAATTGGTCTAGCTTCTCCTGAAAAAATCCTTTCATGGAGTTATGGAGAAGTTAAGTTACCAGAAACAATTAACTATCGTACACTAAAACCAGAACGTGATGGCTTGTTCTGTGAGATAATTTTCGGACCAGTTAAAACTAACCAATGTCAATGTAACAAACCAAAACGTCCATTAACTGGACCAATGATTTGTGAGAAGTGTGGGGTTGAGTTAACTGATGCCCGTGTTCGTCGTGAAAGAATGGGACATATTAAACTTCAAGCTCCTGTTGTCCATAACTGGTATTTAAAGAATACACCAAATAAAATTGGTTTATTACTTGATATGAAGACTAGAGAAGTATCTAGTATTGTTTATTCAGCATCTTATATTGTAGTTGATCCAGGAACAGTTGATGAGCTTGAAAAGAACCAAATTATTACAGAACAAGAATATGGACGTTATCGTCAAACTTATGGTTCTCGTAGTTTTAAAGCTTTAACTGGAGCTGAAGCAATTAAGAAAATGCTTCAAGAACTTGATTTAAAACAATTATCTAATGAATTAAGAGAAGAATTAAGTCAAGATAAAATTACTAAACAAAGAAGAGAAAAAGCTAATAAGCGATTAAATATTGTAGATGCATTCTTACATTCTGGGAATAAACCTGAATGGATGGTACTAGATGTTATTCCAGTATTACCACCAGATTTAAGACCGATGGTAGAATTAGACGGTGGTCGTTTTGCAACAACAGACCTTAACGACTTATACCGTAATATTATCGTTCGTAACAATAGATTAAAGAAAGAGTATGAAATTGGTACTCCAGAATTAATCATTAAGAACGAAAAGAGATTGTTACAAGAATCAGTAGATGCTTTAATTAATAATGAAGGAAGAGGAAATAAATCTTCTAAAAGAAGAGGTAGAGAATTAAAATCTTTATCTGAGATCTTAAAAGGTAAACAAGGACGTTTTCGTCAAAACTTACTTGGTAAGAGAGTAGACTATTCAGGTCGTTCAGTTATCGTTATCGGTCCTGAACTTAAGATGTATCAATGTGGATTACCACGTGAGATGGCACTTTTACTTTTCAAACCATTTATTTTACACAACCTTTTAGAGAAAAATAAAGATGGTAATGATTTAACTCCTAATAAAATTAGAGCAACAGAAGCAAAAGAGATGATTGAAACTGGTCATCCAGATGCAATGACTGAACTAGAAAAGATTATTGTAGATCATCCAGTGTTATTAAACCGTGCACCAACACTGCACCGTTTAAGTATTCAAGCATTTGAACCTAAACTAATTGATGGTAAAGCTATTAGGTTACATCCTTTAGTAACTACAGCTTTTAACGCAGACTTTGATGGTGACCAAATGTCAGTCCATGTTCCGTTATCAGCTGAGGCTCAAGCAGAGGCAAGAATTTTGATGCTTGCAAGTAAAAATATCCTAGCTCCTAAAGATGGAAACCCAATTGTTACGCCAACTCAAGACATGGTATTAGGAAATTATTACTTAACAATTGAGGATCCAAATGATGAACGTGAAGGTAAAATCTTTAAAGATCCTTATGAGTTAGAGCTTGCATATCATAACAAGGTTATTGGTTTCCATACAAGAGTTGCCTTACCTGTTGCTTCTTTAAACAATCCTCGTTTTACAGAGGATCAATTAGATAAATATATTATTACTACTTATGGAAAATATCTATTTAATACGATTTTCCCAGTAAGTGATGATCCAAATAAAGCTATTTCTTATATCTGTGATCAAAGTGAAGAAAACTTAAGTAGAAGAACTCCTAATAAATATTTAGTTCCTAAGGGTACTGATATTAAGAAGTTCTTGAAAGAAAAGTATGAATCACCTAGACCATTCCCTAAGAAAGCTTTATCAAAAGTTATCGCTCAAGTTTTCAAGAATTTCCAAATTAACGAAACATCTAAGACTCTAGATAAGATGAAAGACTTAGGTTTTAAGTATGCTACAATGTCTGGAATTACTGTATCAATTAGTGATATTAGAACAATTGAAGGTAAAGAAGAAATTATTGCTGCTGCAGATGAAGAAGTTAAAGAAATTAAATTTAAAGAAGACTTAGGTTTTGCAACTGAAGAAGAAAGAAGACAAAATACAATTAAAGTTTGGACTAAAGCTAAAGATGATATTAAGAAGTTAATTGAAAAAGATGTAGCTTTAAACTCAACTACAAACAACATCTATATGATGAGTGACTCTGGTGCCAGAGGTAGTATTGACAACTTTGTTCAGTTATCAGGTATGAGAGGTTTGATGGCTAAACCTAGTGGTGAACAAATGGATATTCCAATTAAAGCATCATTTATTGAAGGTTTATCGATGTCTGAGTTCTTCGTTTCAACACACGGTTCAAGAAAAGGATCGACAGACACAGCCTTAAAGACAGCTGAGTCTGGATACTTAACTAGACAATTAGTTGATGTAAGCCAAGAAATTGTAATCTCAGAAGATGATTGTAAGACGGACAAAGGTAAAAAAGTTCATCCTATATTTGATACTGATGATAATGAAGTTTTAGGTTATAAAGTATATCAAGCATATTTAGATGATCCAATTAATAATCCAAAACCAAGTTCAAGTAACCTGCAAGGTGTAAAACTAAACTTAGGTCAAAGGATTAAAGGCCGTTTTGCTTCACAAAATGTTTATGATCCAGTTACTGGTGAGCTATATGTAAAGAAAAATGAATTCATTACTGAAGATATTGCCACTGCAATTAATGCATCAGGACTTTGGGAAGTTGAAATTAGATCATTACTTACATGTAATACTCAAAATGGTGTATGTGTTAAGTGCTACGGCTCAGACCTTTCTACAAGTAAAGTTGTAGAACGTGGTGAAGCTGTAGGTGTAATTGCTGCTCAATCAATTGGTGAGCCAGGTACACAGCTTACAATGCGTACTTTCCATACTGGTGGTGTTGCAGGTGGTGAAGATATTACTCAAGGTCTTCCACGTGTTAACGAACTTTTTGGTGCTCGTGAACCTAAAGGTAAAGCAATTATCTCAGAAATTACTGGTACAATTAAGATTGTAGATAAACAAGCTGATAATAGAACAAGAATTGTCGTTCAAAATGAAATTGAAACCAAAGAATACTTAACTGACGTAGGTAAGGCAACTAAACTTCAAGTAGGTGATAAAATTAACGCAGGCGATAAGCTTGTAGAAGGATTAATTGATCCAAAAGAGTTAATTAGAGTTTCATCAGTTGCAGCGGTAGAAAACTATATCTTAGAAGAAGTACAAAGAGTTTACCAATCTCAAGGTGTAGGAATCGCTGATAAACACATTGAAATTATTGTTCGTCAAATGCTACGTAAAGTTAAGGTTACTGACGCAGGTGATACTAATTTAATTGTTGGTAGTTTAATTTCACGTGCTGAATTACAAGACATCTATCAAGAATGTATTCTAGCAGGTAAAAAGACACCTACAGTTGTTCCTGAACTTTTAGGAATCATTCGTTCAGCATTAAGAGCTGATTCATTCTTGTCAGCTGCATCATTCCAAGAAACTACAAAAGTACTTACAGAAGCTGCTATTAGAGGTAAAAAAGACTACTTATTAGGCTTAAAGGAAAATGTAATTATTGGTGGATTAATGCCAGCAGGTACAGGATTAGTAGATGGTGATTATTATATAAATGAAAATCAAGAAGAAGCAGAGTAATCTGCTTCTTTTTTTAATCTTGATATATTCAACTTAATATATTATAATAAAACAAGAGGTGAATTATGGACTTAAAAGAAGGAATTATCATTTGTAATCTAAAAGAAAAACAAAGAATTTTAGAAAACTTAGCTGATTTTAAAAACTATAAATTCTACACTTTGAGTGAATTTCTTAAAAACTTGACTCTTACTTATGATAAAAAAGCCCTTTATTACTTAAATAAAGAGCTTGGTATTTCAATTGATAATCTTATTGAAATCTTAAATTATCTAAAATATGAGCAACTTTTTAGAGAAATTAGTCATGAAAAAACTGGTCTTCTAAAGAAGATTATTTCAATTTTGGATAACCATAAGCTTATTGCTAGAAATGAACAGTTCAGAAACATTATAAAAAACAAGCATATTACCTTTTTGAATGTAGAAGATAACTTTGATTTTAGCTTTGTATGTCAAATTTTAAGGAGTTTAGGTATTGAATTTGAGTCTAAAAAAGCGGAAGAATTAACTTACAAAAAGAGAACTGTTTATGCTTTTGTAGATCTAGTTGATGAGGTTAGATTCGTTTTTAATAAGATAAAAGAATTGTTAGATGGTGGCATGCCACTAGATAAAATTAAGATTGCTAATTATTCTAGTGATTATGATTTTGCCTTTAAGAGGATGAGTCAGTTATATAAGATTCCTTTTAATTTTGAAAGTGATAAAAACATCTTACAAACTAAAACTGCTAAAGATGTACTTAAACTATTTAAAGAAAATGAACTTAAAGATGCAATTACTATTTTAGAAAAAGATTATCAAGATTATCCTTTTTATGAAGAGGTAATAAGTATTATTAATGACTATAGTCTAACTAGTTTTGATAGTGCTTATGCAATAAAAGTATTTACTTATGCTTTTGAAAATCTTAGATATCCTAGTCCAAAATATAAAGATGCAATTGAGTTTATAGACTTAAAAGAACATATCATATCAGAAGACGAAGTAATTTTTATTATTGGTTTTAATAACAACTTTATTCCTTATGTTCATAAAGATGTTTTATATTTTGATGATAATTTATTAAATAATCTTGGAATGGATAATAGCGAAAAAAGAACACAAAAAGAAAAAGAGTTAATAAAAAATAAGTTAAATCAAAATGCTAATTATATTATTAGTTATAAGACTAATTCTGTTTTTAATAAGTATTTAAAATCACCTTTAATTAAGGAGTTAAAATATGAAGAAGCAAAACTTGAGCCTAAGATTGGTTATAGTAAAGAAGAAGATTATTTATTGTTAACTGATGTTTTAGATAACTATCGTAAGTTCAAAATTAAAGACGCTATATTTGAAGAAAACATTAGGTTTAAAGAAGAGGATTTTCCTTATTTAGATTATGATAATCAAACTGAAGATTTAAATGAAGAATTAGTTTCTCAGTTGATTGATTTTAGTAAGATTTACAAGTTTTCTTTTTCTAGTTTAGATAATTACTTTAAATGTCCTTTTAAGTATTATATAGAAAATACTTTAAGGCTGAAATATGATGATAGTCCTATTAGTTCTAAAATCGGTACCTTTATTCATGAAGCTTTAGCATTAGCTTATGATTCAGAATATAGAATAAAAGATGATTTAGATTACAATCGTATTTTCAAAGATGCTCTTGCCAATACAGAAGCTAAAGAGAAACTTGAAGAAAAAGATAAATTTATTATAGGTTCATTATTGAAACTAACAAAAGATGTAATTGATTATAACTTAAGAGCAGATAAAGGTTATAAGGTTATTTGTGAGCCTGATGACTTTGTAGTTAGGGTTACAGATAAATATCAAATAGGTGGTAAGATTGATAAGATTGCCTATCAAGAAGAAGATGATCATACTAACATTGTCATTACTGACTATAAAGTAAGATCTATAGTTAAAAATCCTAATTTTAATAATCTTGAGTATGGGCTTAATTTACAGTTACCAATATACGCATATTTAGTTGCAAAAAGTGATAAATTTACTAATCCTAATGTAGTAGGTTTATATTTACAAGATGTTTTGAAAATAAGTGAACTTGAAAAAGAACCTATTACAATGCGAGGATTAGATTTTTCTGGTAATAAACTACTAGTTGAAAACTATAAAGTTGGGAGAATGCCAACAATGGATTCTTCAGATTTAGAAGTTGTTTTAAGAGCTTTAGAGAAGAATTTTGAAAAAGCATATATTGGTATAAAAAAAGGCAATATTAAGATTACTCCTAAAGAAATTGACGGTAAAAATGTTTCTTGTGAGCATTGTTCTAGTAGAGATATTTGTTTTAAGAATTATAGTAATATTGAAAAGTTAGAAGCTAAAGATTTTAGAAGTTTACTTATAGGTGATGCAGAATGAAATTGACAAATGAACAAATTAAAGCTATTACTGTTCCTCAAAGCAAAGAGGAAAGAACTAATGTTTTAGTATCAGCTGGAGCGGGAGCTGGTAAGACTTTTGTTTTGATTGAAAGAATTGCAAAGCTTTTAAAAGTATGTGATTTAGATGAACTATTAGTTTTAACATTTACTAATCAAGCTGCTGCAAGTATGAAAGAAAAACTTCGTACAAAATTAGAAGAAGATGAATCTTTAAGGAAATATCTTGAAAAAATAGACAATGCTAAGATAATGACATTTGATGCTTATAGTTTATTTTTAGTGAAGAAATATCATTTAAAGTTAGGTTTAGATCCTAACATTCAAATTATGGATGAGTATTATAAAAAAACTAAACTAAGAGAAATTATAAGTGAAGTTTTAGAAGAATATTATAAGGAAAACAATGAGACCTTAAAAAGATATTTTAAAGAAGATTTAATAAGGAATGATGAAACTTTAATTAATGATTTAGAAACACTATATTACACTCTAGACAAAAAAGTTGATACTTTAGATTTTATTAAAAACTATAAGTTAAACTTTTATACAAAAGAAAATTTAAATGATTTAAAGAATCGTTATATTAAACTTCTTAATAGTTTTATTGATGAAGAGAAAACTAATCTTCAAATGCTAGCTAGCTATTTAGATTATAAAAAAGAAGTTTTAGAAGAGATTGGAAGAGATGAAGGTAATTTAGATGATGCTTTAATTAAGTGGATGGATAAAGTATTACCTTGTATAAATAAGACTTTAAGTTATGAAGAACTTAAAGGAGTTTTCAGTTATCAAATTCCAGCAAGATCAAGAAAAGGAAATAACATTATTCAAACAGAATTAGTTAATAAAGCTATTAGTGAAATTCGTGAAATTATTAAAGATTCAAAGATGCAAAAGCAAGAATTTGTTTCTTTTGAAGATGAAGATGATATCATAGAAAGCATCATTTATGAAAAAGATTATATTTTCTTGTTTTTAGAAATGATAGAAAAGATTATCAATAAGTATTCATTATACAAAGCTAAGTATAATGTTTATGATTTTAGTGATATTGCCAAGCTGGCAATTAAACTTGTGAAAGAAAATGATGATATTAGAGATGAAATTAAGAATTCTTTATATGAGATTTTAATTGATGAATATCAAGATACATCAGACTTACAGGAAGATTTTATCAATTTAATTAGTGATTATAATGTCTTTATGGTAGGTGATATTAAACAATCAATTTATTTGTTCCGTAACGCTAACCCATTCCTTTTTACTGAAAAATTAGAGAAATACAGTAAAGGTGAAGGTGGTCAAAGAGTTGACCTAACAAGCAACTTTAGAAGTAGGAATGAAGTCCTGCGTGATGTAGATAGAATCTTTAAACACTTAATGACTAAAGACCATGGTGATGTAGACTATCAAGATAACCACAGTTTAAAAGCTGGCAATAAAAACTATGAGACTTTAGGAAAGTTAGATAAAGATAGTCATATGGATTTAATTGGCTATTACTCTGATAAAGAGAAAAAGAAGACAGATGATGAAATTGAAGCTTTCTATATTGCTCAAGATATTTTAAGAAGAAAAGGTAATGATTTAGTTTATGATAGTAAGCTAGGTTCTTTACGCCCTTCCACATTCAAAGACTACTGTATTTTAATTGACCGTAGTACTGAATTTGAAAGTTTAAAAAAGATTTTAGAATTCTATTCTATTCCAACAATCATTTATAGTGATACAGTTGTAGAGGAAGAAGATATTGTTTATGTTTTGAATGCTTTAATTAGATTAGTTCTTTATTCAAGTAAAGATAATTTAAGTAAAAAAGAAGCTCAAGAGTATTATCATTTGTTTTATGTTTTAGCTAAGAGTTTCTTATTTGAATATGATGATAATTATGTAGCTAAAATAATGATTAAGGTTAGAGATGAAAACAAATATTATACTAAACCTTATGAATATTTAGATGGTAAAAGGTCTTACTTTGATCCTATTTTTGAGAAAAGTTACAATTTAGCAAAACTAGTTAATGAGGCATCATTTACTTACATTTATGATGAGATTTTAAAAGAATTTAATTTATATAAGCATTTACCTAAAATAGGGAATGTGAAAGATCAGTTAACAATTATAGAAAGAATTAGATCTTTTATTGATTTTGCATCTTTAGTTGGAGATGACTATTTTACTATTTCAGATAAGATTACCGGTATTAAAGATGGTACAGACTTTAAATATACAGCAGATCAAAATGAAGATGTAGAAGCAGTAAAGATTATGACAATTCATAAATCTAAAGGATTAGAGTTTACTTATTGTTATTTCCCATACTTAAATAAAAGATTTAACTTTGATGATTTTACTAAAATAAAAATTGGCTATTTAGAAGAAAGTGGATTGTATTGTAAAAGGAAAACTGATAAAGCTAATGTTGTTTTTGAGGTTGGTTATAGGGAAGCAAAAAGAAAACAAATCTCGGAAAAGATTAGATTACTTTATGTTGCCCTAACAAGAACAAAAGAAAAGATTACGATTATCAATAAAGTAAATCCAGATAAAGCACCACCGGCAGAGTTTGAATTTACTGATAGTTTAAGTTCTTTTGGAGATTTTCTAAATGCCATTCCTAACTTTAAATATGATATTCAAGATGTAGATGTTAATAAGGATTATCTTTCTCATTCTTATAAAGAATATAAATACAAACTTAAAAAACAAAACTATAATGATGTTTCTTATTTAAAGGAAGAAGTCCAAGAAAAAAGAGCATCTAAAAAAGTTATAAAGGTATTAGATGAAAAAGAAAAGCAAGATATTGAGTATGGAAATATGCTTCATGCTATTATGGAAAGTGTAGATTTTCATAATTTAGAAAGTATTGAAAGTAAAGAAATCTTAAATATTATTCAAGATCCAAAAAACATTTTCTTTAATGATTTAAATAATTCAAAATTTTACCAAGAACTAGAATTCATTTACCAAATGGATCAAGAAAAGGTTCATGGTATTATTGACCTTTTAATTGAAAGAGATGATATTATTTATATTGTAGATTATAAAGCTAGTGATATAGATAATAAAGACTATGATAAACAATTAAAGGTTTATTATGATTATGTAAGAAGTAGATCTAGTAAGAATGTTGAGTGTTATTTACTTTCTTTAATTCAAAATAGATTTAGGAAGGTAGATATTAAGTAAAAGATTTATTTACTTGAAACAAGGAGAAACATATGGGATTAAAATATAAAGAAACTAAAGAAGGTTTAGCTATTACAGGATATGATGGTAAAATAATTGATTTAGTAATACCTGATGCTATAGATGGTATTCCTGTAGTAGCTATTGATGATCGAGCATTTGAATACTGCCACAGTTTAAAAAGCATTAAATTTCCTAATAGTATTACAAAAATAGGGAACTATGCATTTTTCTTTTGTTTGGGCTTAGAAGAAATTAAATTACCTAGAAATTTAAAAAGTATTGGTGACTATGCTTTTATGAATGTTTCTAAAGTAAAATATATTGTAATTCCTAAAAGTGTAGAAGATGTAGGGATTGATAGTTTTGCCTTTGGTAGCCATGATGGTAGGAAGAAAAAAATATTCTTAGAAAGAAAAAGAGTTCCTAAAAACTGGAAATCATGGCATTTTGATAATGTTTTTATTTATCTAAAGAATAGATGGGAATATGATGAAAATGGGATTCCAGTTGTAAAGTGGATGAATGAAGAAGAAGCTTATTCTTTTTTGGAAGAAAATAAAAGATTGTAATAAAAGTAGTACAAAAAAACAAATTATGTGATATAATATAAGTACCATAAAGAGAAGGTGAGAGACAAGCTCTATGACCCTTCAGCAACCTGCCATAAGGTAAGGTGCTAAAGCTTGAATGATGGGTTGTTTTTTTATGTGATTAAACCCATCTAGCGATGGGTTTTTTGTTTTCCTTTATGGTAGAAGGAGAAAAGATGAAACAAAGAAAATCATTACTTACAGAGCCGTTAGGACTTTTTGGTTGGAAAACTTTAGAACCAGTAATTTTAGCGGCACTAGCAACAGAGTTACCAATGTTACTTGTTGGTAAACACGGATCAGCTAAATCTTTTTTACTTGAAAGATTAGCTGAAAGTTTGAACTTAAATTTTAGAAGTTACAATGCATCATTAATTAATTATGATGATTTAGTAGGAATACCCATTCCTGCAAACAATAATACTACTTTAGAGTATATTTCTAATCCTAATTCGATTTGGGATGCGGAAGTAGTATTTATTGATGAGATTAACAGGACTAAACCAGAATTTCAAAACAAGTTATTTCCTATCATTTATGACAAAAGAGTTCAAGGACAAAAGCTTGAGAAGTTAAAGTATCGCTGGGCTGCTATGAATCCATCTTTTTCAGATGAAGAAGAGGAAGATAACTTAATTTATTTTGGAGCTATGCCTTTAGATCCAGCTTTATCGGACAGGTTTCCTTTTATTATCGAAGTTCCTGAATGGGATAGTTTAAGTAAAGAAGATAGGAAAAAGATGCTTTATGATGCTGATAAAGGTAGACATGAATTTCCTGTTGATATTAAGGAGTTAGTTGATAAGGTAAAAGCTAAGATTAAGGAAATAAGTGTTAGCAAGCAAGAAGAAATATCTAATTATATTTTAGCTTTAATGGATGTTTTAAAGGGTAGTTTAGGATATGTTTCTGCTAGAAGAGCAACGATGTTTCAAGAAACATTAATTGCTATTTATGCTTCGATGCTTGTTTTAGGAGAATATACTGGGGATGTTCCTGCACTTGATGACAGTGTATATTTGCATATTCAAACTAGTTTGCCTTTTATTGTAAATCAAAGGATAGAGCGAAGGTTACTACTTACTGTAGCTGCTAGGTCATTAAAGATAGCGCAAATAGGCGATGCAATAACAAGAAAATTGTTACTAACAACAGATCCTTTAAAACAAATTAAATTTGCTGTTGTAAATAGAATTGCTATTGAAGCTGAAACGTTAAGTGAGGTAATTACAAGCTCAATTAGTCGACTTTCTACTCATAAAAGAAGGGCTATGGCTTTAATATCTTATTTAGTTTTTAAGGAAAATAAAGATATTTATGCTACTGTTATTGAGACTTTAGCAATTGAAGTTAGACCTGTTTTTGAAACAAGAAGAGTAGATATAATGGAAGAAGCGAGAGTTAAAGTTTTAGCTGATCATATTGATACTTTAATGAGTGGTGTTGATGAAAATGAAAATTATTATAAATATTTAAATAATTTGTTGTATTCATTTTTACTACCTAGAACTAGTCAAAGTTTTTATTCAAATGAAGAAATAGACATTTTGTTTCATTTCTTTATTGAAATATGGAAAGAGTTGGTTGAATGAGAAGACCTCGAGATAGCAGAGTTGTTTTTGAAAAGTATCAATTAGGTTATTATTTAATTTTTCACCCAGAAACTATGGCGAAAATATTAAATACAACAGTAGAAGAATTGCCTTTAGCTGTAAAAGAATATGTAGATAATAACCCTTATCTTCATGAAAGTAAGAAGAAACCGAAATCTTATATGCTTGGTGAATACTATTTTATGAATAAAGAACTTAAAGTAGAATATGAAGCAGAAATTTGTGAAGATTTAGAGTTATTGATTTTAGTTTTGTGTTCCACGGTTAGGGATATTTACATCCCTAACCGTAAGCTTAGCTTTGAAAAAAGCAAGTTTAATAAAGTATTGTTTTTTCCGAAAGAGGAGGTGGAAAGATGAATAGTGAAGAACTTATTAAAAAAAGGATTTATTCAGTAATGCCTGTTAGCTCTATGCATATGATGGAATTTCTTAAAGTTTTGGAAATTAGGTTTACAGATGATGTGCCAACAGCCGCCATAACTTCTAGGGTTAGACCAAAACTACTTTTAAATAAAGCTTTTATTGAAAAGTATTGTAAGACTGATGAACATTTGTTTATGTTAATAATGCATGAGATTTATCATATTATTTTGGGTCACACTAGACTTTTTGATAATCATACAATGTTAGATAATTTAGCTTTTGATGCAGTTATTAATGCGATTCTTTGCCGATTATTTCCAGAAGAAGAATATGTTTCATTTTTTAAAAATCTTAATTATGACAACGTGTTTCCTTCGTGTCTTTTAAGGCCTATAGGTGAAAATACACCTGTAAAGTTTCATAAAATCTTAAACAATCTTTATGATTCTTATACAGGTACTTATTTTGAAGTTTATGAGATTATTTGTAATACTTTAGGTGATAAGTTATTGAAAGATAATTTTATTTTACTAGGAAATCATAGTGATAATTATGCTAGCAGGGATCCCTTACTAAAGGATATGATTGATTCAATTACTAATAATTGGCAAATTGGTATTTCTGGTGGAAGAAGAATTGGGAGTTCTCCGATTGAGAAAATAATTGATTTTCAATCTGTGAAAAGGGATAATCAAATTAAGATGCAAAGACTATTAAATAAAGCAGGGATGAATTTAGGAGTAGTTCCTAAAATGAGAATTTCTAATGAACTTGGGAAAACAGAAATAGAAGGATTTATTCCAAATTTTAAAGATAGGACAGTGCTATCAAAAACTATTTTATATGGTAGGCCATTACTTTATAATAGGGAAATAGATTTAATCAAACCAGTTTCTGATCCTGAACTTAAAACCTTAGTTTATTTAGATGTTTCTGGTTCTGTTGTTAATAGTATTAATAGTTTAGCATCATTATTATTAAAACCTTATAAGAATGGAGAGTGTTTATTATTTGTCTTTTCTACAATTGTAGATGAAGTCACTTATAAAGACTTTAAAGAGGGAAGATATAGAACAACTGGAGGTACAGATATAAACTGTATTTTGGATCATTATTTTTCTTTACCTAAAGCTAAGCAAACCAAAAAGATATTAATCTTAACTGATGGTTATACTGGTAGAGTAAATAATAGGTTTTATAATGAAATTAAAAGGAAGAAATTGGAAATCTATTGTGGTCTTTTTGGTGAATATTATACAAGAGATGATTTACAACCAATTATAAAGTATTTTGAGGAGTTTAAGTATTTATGAAATTAGTAGCAGAATATGTATCACCAGGACATCCTGATAGACTGTGTGATCAAATTGTAGAGTCGATTGTTACATTTGTAACAACTAAAGATAGAGAAGCACTTTGTAGTTTAGAATGTGCTGTTTCTAATAAGAAAGTATTTATTGATGGTGTGATAGTAGCAGGCAAAGATGCCTTAGTTATCACAAATAGTGAAATTAAAGATGTAGTAAAGAAGGTTTATTATGATGCAGGTTATAATGATAGTAATGAAACATCTTATAAGTGGGAGCCATACTTAGAGGATTTAGAGATAATATTAGATGTAAATATTGAAACTTTAGTAGATGGTGAACGCAGGATAAGAAAGTATAGTGATGATCAAAATATAGTAACTGGCTATGCAATTAATTCTAAGGAAACTGATTACTTGCCTATAGCTCATTTTCTTGCAAACTTTATTGGCAGAAAAATAGTAGAATATAGAGATGCTACAATTTTTGGCCCTGATTTTAAAGTTTTAGTTCAACTAAATTATTCTGGTAGTGTATATACTTGGGATAGACTAACTGTAAGTATTCATCATAATAGAAGGAAAAGCTTTAGAGAAATGTATGCTATGATGAAGAGTGTAATTGACAAGATTTTAGAAGAGTTAAACACTTTGGGTTTTAATTCTTTATCAAAAATTTCTAATTTAAATTTTTATTTAAATGGAGCAGGTGATTTTGTGAAGGGAGGCCCAATAGGAGATAGTGGATTATCTGGTAAAAAGTTATGTTTAGATTTTTATGGACCAGACATTCCAATTGGAGGAGGGGCAATTTCGGGAAAGGATTCTTTCAAAGTTGATGTTTGTGGTGCATTTAGAGCTAGAGAATTAGCTTTAGAATTAGTTAAACAGCATAATTATTATAGCGTGTTTGTGTCACTAGCTTGGTCACCAGGAGAAGCAGAACCATATTTAATTCAAGCATTTGAAATAAAGAACAATGGTGTAAGGTTAAGAATAGATGATTCTTTGTTACCTCCTAAAGACTGGTTTTCAATTGAGTGTATTAATTATGATCTTAAACTTCCTGAAATGAAAAGACGCGAGAAGGTTGTACAGGGTTATATGTTTAGTAAATAGAAGTGATAAATATTAAATGAGTTTATAAAATATAAACTCATTTTTTTGTATTTTTATTTAATATTGTTTTACGATTTCTATTTACTTTATTATTAAAATTTGCTATAATGCAAAACAATAAGGAGGTTAATATACTTAATCACAATTTTGATTATAAATAAATTTCGAAAGGAGAGTGAATGTGAAGTTTAATTATTTAATCAACGATGATCGAGTTTGTATCACTAAATATTTAGGTGATGAGGAAGAAGTAGTTGTACCCCGTGAGATTGATGGTTTCCCTGTTGTAGCGATAGGGGATTTTGCTTTTAGAGGGGCTAAACAAATTGAAAGCATTAGAATTCCAGATAGTGTTCTTAGTATTGGAAAAGAAGCCTTTTGCGATTGTGAGAATTTACAAATGATATCTTTACCACATAGCATTGTTAGTATAGGAGCAAATGCTTTCTATAAATGTAAGAATTTGGAAACAATTATTATTCCAGATAATGTTACAGTTTTGAGTTATGGTCTTTTTCAAAATTGCGAGAGTTTGGAGAGTGTTGTTCTTCCTGATGGCCTAAAAATTATAGGTAAAAAGGCATTTAAAGATTGTCAAAGCTTAAAGCACATCATTTTACCTGAAGGGATTACAAACATTTAAGAAGAAGCTTTTTCGGGATGCTATAGTGTGCCATGGATTGATATTCCAGAAGGTGTAAAGAGTATTAGTAAGAAGTGCTTTTACTTTTGTGTTAGTTTGCGCAAAGTAAAGCTTCCTAAAGGCTTAATTACTATTGAAGAAGGAGCTTTCGAATGGTGTAAGACGTTACTTGAGTTAAAAATCCCTAAAAAAGTTAAAACAATTGGGAAAAGGGCTTTTGCTTTTTGTGACATGTTAACTAGTTTAAAAATCCCTAAAAATATCAAAAGCATAGGATATGCCGCATTTAGAAATTGTACTAAGTTAAAAGAAGTCAACATTGAGGAGGGTGTTGAAAACATTGGTCGTTCGGCTTTCTATTTATGTACAAGTTTAGAAATTGTTCAAATTCCAAAAAGTATTGGAAAGATTGAAAGAGCAGCGTTTATGTGGTGTTATAGTTTAAAACAAGTAAACTTTCCAGAAGGCCTTACCGAAATAGGAGATTATACTTTTGATAGGTGCACTAATTTAGAAGATTTCGTTATTCCAAAAAGTGTCACAAGAATTGGCAATTCTGCTTTTTACAATTGCAACAAATTAAAAAATATTATTATCCCATCTAATGTAACAGTTATTGAGAAAGATGCTTTTGAATTGAAAAATGAAAATCCAATATTTTCAGAAACTCCAAATGAACTAGTAGGATGGGTATTTGGCTGGAAATCCCCAAATGTAAAAGTATATTGGGCTGGAGAATGGCATTATGATCAAGACGGAACCCCTATACCAAATTAAACGAAAGGATATTAAATGAACGATAAAAAACAAAAGCCAAGAATTTACTTAGTAGGAAAAGAAGATAAAGATAAATCTATTAAAGTTAATTTTGATATAAATAAAGTTATTAAAGTACTGAGAAAAAGAAATCCCCTTTTTGAAGACTTTGGGGATTTCTTTATTAACTTTTTTTATGCAATTAATAAGTTATTCCCAAAATCTGAACATACTCTTATATCTTCATATGATAGATATAAAAGACCTGGAGACGAAGAAATAATTAGAGCAGTTGAGTTTACTGTTTCAGTAAATAACAAAATGTCAGTTCCAATTAAGCTTGAATATAAAACAAAAGCAGCCAACATAAAACATCACAGAGTTAATTATAGTCTTCCAAACGAAGGTAATCATAAATTTGAAGCATATAACTATATTTATGGTATTTTTCAAATGGAAAAAATCTTAAAAATTTCTCATACTAAAGAAGGATATACTATTTTTCTTACCAATGATGATACTTATCTTAAAAAACTTGATTCAATTTTAGATGCCGATGGGTTTTCTTTAGAAGATCAAAGTATTAAAACTGGTATAATAAACTGGACTGGGGATAATAGTTTACTAATTGAAAAAGAAATCCCAACATTATTCACTCTTAAAGGCGAATATAAAATGGAGTGGAAGAAATACAGTTCTTATAAATATGTAGATGAAAAAGGAAATAAAAATAAAGGTTATTTTTATGTTTTAATAACTAAAGTGATAAATGAAAAATAGTAAAAGAGATTAAATAAAATTACTTTTAAGCTTTTTATGAAATTAAAATAAATTAAAGGTCAGGCAACTGACCTTTTTACATAAAATTTATTTAAATATACATATTTAATTCTTGACATTTATTGAAATATTTGGTAAAATAATAGAGGTTTTGAGTAGGCCTTAAGAGGGCCTATATAAAATGACAAAATGAAACGCCCGGTAATGTGGCAGAAAGGAGAAAGAATGCCTACTGTAAATCAAATCATTAGAAAGCCAAGAAAGGCAAAAGAAAAGAAGAGTAAATCAGTTTCTTTAGGTATTAACTATAACGCGTTAAAGAAAAAGTACACTAATGTTAATTCACCTCAAAAAAGAGGAGTATGTACGAGAGTTGGAACTTTAACTCCTAAGAAACCTAACTCAGCTATTCGTAAGTATGCGAGAGTTAGACTTTCAAACGGAATTGAAGTGAACGCTTATATTCCAGGTGAAGGACATAGATTACAAGAACACAGTGTTGTATTAATCAGAGGTGGTAGAGTTAAAGACTTACCAGGTGTACGTTACCATATCGTTAGAGGCACATTAGACACTACAGGTGTTGAAGGCCGTAAACAAGGACGTAGTAAATATGGCGTTAAAAAGCCTAAAGATCACAAATAAAATAATAATAAGAAAGGAGGAATAACATGCCAAGAAAAGGACATGTACCAAAGAGAAAGGTTTTACCTGATCCGATATATAATTCACCAGTAGTTACTAGATTAATTAATAATGTAATGAAAGATGGTAAAAGAGGAGTTGCTCAAGAAATAATTTATGGTGCATTTGCGAGAGTTGAAAAACAAACTGGAAGACCAGCTTTAGATGTTTTCAATGATGCACTTACAAATATTACTCCAGAACTTGAGGTTAGAGCTAGAAGAATTGGAGGTGCTAACTACCAAGTTCCTTGTGAGGTTAGACCTGAGCGTAAAATTACTCTTTGTCTTCGTTGGTTAACTCAATATTCTCGTCTAAGAAGAGAAAAGACAATGGTTGAAAGATTAGCTGCGGAGATTATGGATGCTGCGAACGGTCAAGGTGCATCAGTTAAGAGAAGAGATGATGTACATAGAATGGCTGAAGCAAACAAAGCCTTTGCTCACTATCAATGGTAGAATACTATGGGAAGAGACGTAGCATTACATAAATTAAGAAATATTGGAATTATGGCTCATATAGATGCCGGTAAGACTACATTATCTGAAAGAATACTCTATCACACAGGAAAAATACATAAAGTAGGTGAAACTCATGATGGTTCAGCTACAATGGACTGGATGGTTCAAGAACAAGAAAGAGGTATCACTATTACATCAGCTGCTACTACAGCATACTGGAATGGTTATCGTTATAACCTAATCGATACTCCAGGACACGTAGATTTTACGGTAGAGGTATCTAGATCTTTAAGAGTTCTAGATGGTGCGATTACTGTACTTGATGCTCAAGCAGGAGTTGAACCGCAAACAGAAACAGTTTGGAGACAAGCAACTGAATATAATGTTCCAAGACTAGTATTTGCGAATAAAATGGATAAAACAGGTGCTAACTTTGAATATTCCATTAGTACAATTGCTAGTAGATTAGGAGCTAAAGCTTGTGCGATACAATGGCCAATTGGAGCTGAAATGTTCTTTAGTGGAATTGTAGATTTAGTTACAATGAAAGCTTATCACTATGAAGGTGATATTGATGAGACTTGTAAAGAAATTGAAATTCCTGAAGACTTAATCTTAAAGGTTAGTGAAAAAAGAGAAGAATTAATTGCAACTGTAGCTGATTATGATGAAGAATTAATGATGACTTATTTAGAAGGAGAAGAAATTACTCCTGAGTTATTAAAACAAGCAATTAGAAAAGCTACTTTATCAGTTGAGTTCTTCCCTGTACTTTGTGGAACAGCGTTTAAGAATAAAGGTATTAAGTTATTACTTGATGCAATTATTGATTACTTACCTGCTCCAGATGATGTACCTGCGATTAAAGCTGTAAGAGTAAGTGATAACAAAGAATTAGAAATTTTACCAGCAGATGACGCTCACTTTGCAGCTTTAGCGTTTAAAGTTGTAACTGATCCTTATGTAGGGAAATTAACTTACATTAGAGTATATTCAGGTGTTTTAAAAACAGGAACTTATGTTTATAATGCATCTAGAGAGCAAAAAGAAAGAATTGGAAGAATCTTACTAATGCATTCTAATTCACGTAGTGAGATTACTGAAGTTTATTCAGGTGAGATTGCGGCGATTGTTGGGTTAAAGAATACAACTACTGGAGACACTTTGTGTTCAGAAAAAAGAGAAATTATTTTAGAAAATATTATTTTCCCTGAACCAGTTATCTCAGTTGCAATTGAACCAAAAACAAAACAAGATCAAGATAAAATGGGTATTGCATTAATGAAGTTAGCAGAAGAAGACCCAACATTTAAAACTTATTCAAACAAAGAAACTGGACAGACAATTATTGCCGGTATGGGTGAGTTACACTTAGACATTATCGTTGATAGATTAAGAAGAGAATTCAATGTTGACGCTAATGTAGGTGCTCCTCAAGTATCATATCGTGAGACAATTACACAACCAGCTGAAATCCAAGGAAAGTTTGTTCGTCAATCTGGTGGTAGAGGACAATATGGAGATGTTCATATTCGTTTTGAGCCTAATCCAGGTAAAGGTTATGAGTTTGTAAATGCAATTGTAGGTGGAGTTGTACCGAAGGAATATATTCCATCAGTTGATAAAGGATTACAAACTTCAATGGAAAGTGGAGTTTTAGCAGGCTATCCAACAATTGACTTAAAAGCAACTTTATATTATGGTTCATACCATGAAGTAGACTCAAGTCAAATTGCTTTTGAAGTAGCTGCAAACTACGCTTTTAGAGAAACTAAGAATAAGTGTAAACCAGTAATTTTAGAGCCAATTATGAATGTGGAAGTAATAGTTCCAGATGAGTATTTAGGAAATGTCATCGGTGACTTAATTGGAAGAAGAGGAAATATTGTTAGCCAAGAGATGAGAGGAAATGTTCAAGGTCTTAAGGCTGAGGTACCTTTATCTTCAATGTTTGGTTATGCAACATCTTTACGTAGCAATACGCAAGGAAGAGGTAACTACACAATGCAATTTAGTCATTACGATCGTGTTCCTCTTGCTATCCAAGAGGAAATAGTTGCAAAAAGAATAGCTTAAAAGGCATAAATGACTTGAAATTTATGCGAAAATGTTATAAAATAATAGAGAATTAATAGGAGGAATTATAATGGCAAAAGCTAAATTTGTACGTACAAAACCACACGTTAACGTTGGTACAATCGGTCACGTAGACCACGGAAAAACTACTCTTACTTCAGCAATCACAAAGGTGTTAGCGAAGAAGGGATTATCAAGCGCTATGGATTATGATAAGATTGATGGTGCACCAGAAGAAAAAACAAGAGGTATTACAATCAACTCATCTCATATCGAATACGAAACAGAAAACAGACACTATGCACACGTTGACTGCCCAGGTCACGCAGACTATGTAAAGAACATGATTACTGGTGCAGCTCAAATGGACGGAGCTATTTTAGTAGTTGCTGCTACTGATGGCCCAATGGCTCAAACTAGAGAGCACATCTTACTTGCTCGTCAAGTTGGAGTACCTTATATTGTTGTTTTCTTAAACAAATGCGATATGGTAGATGATGAAGAATTATTAGACTTAGTTGAAATGGAAGTTAGAGAAGCTCTTAATGAGTATGAATTCCCTGGAGACGATGTTCCAGTAATTAAAGGATCAGCATTAAAAGCTATGGAAGGCGATGCTAAAGCTGAAGAAGCTATTGTTGAATTAATGGCTGCAGTTGACTCATACATTCCAACACCTGAAAGAGATATTGACAAACCATTCTTACTACCTGTAGAGGACGTATTTACTATTACTGGTAGAGGAACAGTTGCAACTGGTAGAGTTGAAAGAGGAACAATGAGAGTTGGCGACGAAGCTGAAATCGTTGGAATTAAACCTACTCTAAAAACAGTTGTTACTGGACTTGAAATGTTTAGAAAGCAATTAGAGTTCGCTCAAGCTGGAGATAACGTTGGAGCACTATTAAGAGGTGTTTCTCGTGATCAAATTGAAAGAGGACAAGTAATTGCAAAACCTAAAACAGTTAACCCACACACTGAATTTGCAGCTGAAGTTTACGTTCTAAGCAAAGAAGAAGGAGGTAGACATACACCGTTCTTTACGAACTATCGTCCACAATTCTTCTTCCATACTACAGACGTTACAGGCGTTATTAACTTACCTGCTGGCGTTGAGATGGTTATGCCTGGTGAAAATGCAAACTTAAACGTTTCATTAATTCACCCAATTGCTGTAGAACAAGGTACTAAGTTTACTATCCGTGAAGGTGGTAGAACTGTAGCTGCTGGTACAGTAACTAAGATTACTAAATAATTTAATTTAGGATAAACAAAATAAGGCTTCAAGCCTTATTTTGTTTTTATAGGGTCTAGCTTTAAATTTTAGATAATTTGCATTACAAATAATTTTGAATTTTAAGCATTTTATGCTATAATAAATAGATACGAGGTGTACGATATGACAAAATTTAAATACGAACTTGATTATGAATCACAAAAGAGATACATTAATTTTCACTTATTTAATCATAAAAGATTACATGTAAGTCCAGTTGTTTTGTGTATTGCTTTAGTTGGATTTGGAATATTTTCAATTGTTTTAGAGCAATACTTACTAACTATTGTGTCAGCGATTTTAATTTTTGTAGTTTTAGGATTTTTGTTTTTCTTAGTGAGAAGAGTTCATAAAATGAATCTAAAAGAAAAAGAATTTCCTGAGCAAAATGTTTCAATTGCTTTTACTAAAGCTGGTATGACTTTATATGATGACTTATCAGATGATAAAAACTTTATTGAATATAATAAATTACATCGAATCTATTTTCTGAAAGATTATGTGTATATTTATTTAACTCCAGATCAAGGAATTGCTTTACAAAAAGCATTACTTGTAGAAGGGGATTATGATAAGTTTGCTTTATTTTTAAAAGAAAACTTCAGTAAGAAATTTGTAAGATTTAGAGGTTATAAGTTTGTTAGTTGATACACATATTCATTTAGCTGATAATACTTATTTAGAAATCTTAGATGAGATTATTGAAGAAGCTAAAGGAAGATTTAAAAGTATTATTGTTTCTGGAGTAGATTATGAGACTAGTTTAGATGCAATTAGATTAGCGGAAAGGTATGACTTTTTATATGCCTCAATTGGTCTTCATCCTCAAGAAGTAACAAAACTTGAGAATTTAGATTGGATTAAGAAGTTAGCTAAACATGAAAAAGTAATAGCAATTGGCGAGATAGGTTTAGACTATTACTGGGATGATCAACATAAAGACTTTCAAAAAGAACTTTTTATCAAGCAAATTAAAATTGCTAATGAACTTAAATTACCAGTAATTGTTCATTCTCGTAGTGCACACCAAGATACTTTTGATATTTTAAAGGAAAATAAAACAAAAGGCATTTTACATTGTTATTCTGGTAGTTTAGAACTAGCAAGAGAATATACTAAATTAGGATATTATATTGGTATTGGTGGAGTTGTTACTTTTAAAAATGCCAAGACAATCAAAGAAGTTGTTTCAGAAATAGATTTAAAATATTTACTTACAGAAACTGATGGACCATATTTAACACCTCATCCTTATAGAGGAAAGATAAATAGGCCAATATATATTGAGTATGTAATCGCTGAGATTGCAAGGCTTAAAGGAAAAACAAAACAAGAAGTAGAAGAAAAAATATACAATAATTATTTAGAATTATTTGGAGGTATTGATGAAGAAATTTAGAATATTATTATTGGTCTTTTTAGGATTCATTTTAACTGGATGTAGTTTATTTGAAAATCCTAATGACAATTTTACAAACGAAATTTATAATAAAAGTTATAATGTTGAGACAATTACAATTATCGATTTAGAAAATAATATTCAAGCAGCTTGCGAGAAAGCAAGTGGTGCTGTTTTAGGTATTATAGCTCATAATTTAGGAGCACCAATTGGCACAGGTTCTGGAGTTGTTTATCAAGGTACTATCCATCTTAAAAATGGGACAACTAAAGATATTGCTGCTTTTTTAGAAAGTGATGAAGTAGATCATTTTGAATATAAGATGATTACTAATAGACACGTTGTTACAACTGAAAAAGGAGTAAAAGTTAGCAAAGTTCAAGTTTATGATGGTGATTTAGATACTAACTATAATGCGACAATTTTAGGTACTGATAATAAAGTAGATTTAGCTGTGATTAGTTTTAATTCACCTAAATATATTAGACCATTAGAGTTTGCTGATTCTGATCTTTTAAAACAAGGACAATTTGCGATTGCTTTAGGTAGTCCTGAAGGTTATGAGTTTTATAATAGTGCTACATTTGGGATTATCTCTCATGCTAAGCGTTACTTAGCTGATGATACAGATAATGATGGTACTTCTGACTGGGATGCTGAGTATATCCAACATGATGTTGCAATTAACCCAGGTAATAGCGGAGGTGCTTTAATTAACTTAGAAGGTAAGTTAGTTGGTATTAATACATTAAAACTTGCAAGTACAGAAATTGAAGGAATGGGATTTGCGATTCCATCTAATTTAGTTAAAAAGTTAATTCCTTTCTTAGAAAGAGGAGAAACACCTGTTCGCTATGTTTTAGGAATTAATGTTTTGACTGTAAGAGATATTGTAAATAATAGTTATAGTGAATATATTGATAAGATACCTGAAGGTATTAATAGTGGAATATATATTGCAGAGGTAAGTGAAACGGGTCTTTCTCATGGCAAATTACAAGCTGACGATATTATTCTAAAATTTAATGGCGTTGAGATTGTTAAGAGTTATGAATTTAGATCAATTTTAGGGTCAATGGTTGCAGGTTCAACGGCTATTTTTGAAGTTTATCGTGATGGTGTGACAATTGAAGTTCGCATTGATTTTGAATAAAAAATTATTAAAACGAAAAGAGTGATAAAATGAGTTTAAGGGCAGGTATTGTCGGTTTACCTAATGTAGGTAAAAGTACATTATTTAATGCAATTACAAAAGCAAAAGTTTTAAGTGCTAACTATCCTTTTGCGACTATTTCTCCTAATATTGGGATTGTAGAGCTTGAAGATTCTAGACTTGATTTGCTAGCTTCTTTATATAAGCCTAAATTAGTTACGAAAGCTACTGTAGCTTTTACTGATATTGCTGGTTTAGTTAAAGGAGCAAGTAAGGGGGAAGGTTTAGGTAACCAGTTTCTAGCAAACATTAGAGAAGTAGATGCAATCTGCCAAGTAGTTAGATGTTTTGATAATCCTGACATTATTCATGTACCAGGGAAAGTAGATCCTATTTCTGATATTGAAACTATTAACTTAGAACTTATTTTTGCGGATTTAGAGGTTGTAGAAAAGAGACTACCAAGAATTGAAAAGAAAGCAAGTTTTGAAAAAGATAGTGATGTTGCAGCAGAATATAATGCTTTAAAGAAAATTAAAAACGAACTTGATCAAGGTAAGTTTGCAAGTAATGCTAGCTTTACAAAATTAGAATTAGAGATTATTAAAGGTTTTGGTTTCCTTACAATGAAACCAATGATTTATGTGATGAATGTTGATGAGAATCATATAATCAAAGATAATCAATATATTTTGGATGTAAGAGAATTTGCATTAAAAAATAACTCTAAAGCAGTTAAAATTTGTGCTAAGATTGAAGAAGAACTAGCTGATTTAGATGCAGAAGAAAAAGCAATGTTTTATCAAGATTTAGGGCTTACAGATTTTGGTTTAAATAAACTAGTAAAAGAAACTTATGATTTACTAGGTTTAGCTACTTTTCTTACAACTGGTCCTGATGAATGTAGGGCTTGGACTTTTAAAAAAGGAATGAAGGCGCCTGAATGTGCGGGAATAATACACACAGATTTTGAACGTGGTTTTATTAGAGCTGAAGTTTATTCTTTTAGTGAACTAGAAAAATATGGAACAGTTGCAAAGGTTAAAGAAGCTGGTAAATTACGTTCAGAAGGAAGAGAATATTTAGTACAAGATGGCGATGTAATTTTATTTAGGTTTAATGTATGATTAAATTTTATATTTTAGTAGTTGGTGATGAAGTATTAGATGGATTAGTAAAAGACACTAATAGTCTTTATTTGCAAGAGAAAATACAAAGTACAGGTAATACTGTTTTAGAGATTAGAAAAGTAAGAGATGAAAGCAAAGCAATTAGTAATGCAGTTTTAGATTTTTTAGAATCTAATGCTGATATTCTTGTTTGCTTTGGTGGTTTAGGCCCAACTTATGATGATCAAACTAAACAAGCTATTGCCTCTTCTTTAAATAAAAATTTAGTTTATTATGAAGAAGCAAAAAAGACAGTTTTAGATTATTTTAAAAAGAGTCCTTATGCAAAGGCAGATGAACAGCAGTTTTATTATCCTGAAGGGTCTAAATTAATTGCAAATCCTAATGGTACTGCTATGGGTATGGCAATAGATGTAGAAGGCAAAACTATTATTGCTTTACCTGGGCCACCTAAGGAAAATAAACCAATGATTGAAAAAATTGTTTTAGATTATTTTCAAAAAGACAAGTTATATTTAAAGACATTTTTAGTAACGGGAATGCAAGAAAGCAAATTTGAAGATAAAGTTACTTCTTTAAGAAGTAAAACTAAAGATGTTGGGATTATTTCTTATCCAACAACTGGCTATATTAGATATATTATTAAATCATATAATAAAGATGCTTATAATAAAGTAGTTTTAGAATTTAAAGAACTACTAAAAGAATATATTTTTGGAGAAGAAAATATGCTTCCAGAAGAAAAATTAGTTAAATTATTAAAAGAAAAGAAACTAACAATAACAGCTGCAGAATCAATGACAGGTGGGATGTTTATCTCTAAATTAATCAATGTTCCTGGTTCAAGCAGTGTTGTTTTAGAATCATATATTACTTATGCTGATAGCAGTAAAGCTAAAATTTTAGGGATTGACTTAACGTTAATTGAAAAGTATGGAGTTGTCTCTAAAGAGGTAGCTAAGGAAATGGTGCTTGGTTTAAGTAAAATCAGTAGTGCTGATATTAAAGTATCGGTAACAGGGATTGCTGGTCCAAGTGGTGGAAGCAAAGATTTACCAATTGGCTCGGTGTGGTTTGGGATTATGATTAACGATGAACTTTATTTATATAATGATGTTTTTAGTGGTGATCGTAATTTAATAAGAGAAAAAGCTAGTGTTAGAATAATGTATTATCTAATTAAGCTTTTAGAAAACAAAAATTAATTTTGTTTGGAGGTTTGTGATGGTTGAAGATTATGTATCAAATGAAATCAAGCTAGAAATAGCTAGAGATAATGATGTTAGCGTCAAGCAAATTGATGCTGTTTTAAAATTGATTGAAGAAGGTGGAACTGTTCCTTTTATTGCTAGGTATCGTAAAGAAGCAACTGGTGGTTTAGATGAGAAACAAATTAGATCAATTTACAATGCTTGGAAATATGGCGTTGAACTTGCAGCTTTAAAAGAAGAGACAATTAAGAAAATTGAAAAAGTTGGTGAGTTAACTGAGGAATTAAGAGCAGAAATTATGGCTGCTAAGATCAAGCAAACTGTAGATGATTTATATGAACCATTCAAGCAAAAGAAAGAAACAAGAGCAGGTAGAGCTAAACAAAAAGGTTTAGAGCCACTGGCTAATTATTTGCTTTCTTTTCCTATGGGGAAAAAGGAAGATGTTTTAAAAGAAGCAGCTAAATATATTACTAAAGAAATTACAAAAGAGCTTGAAGAAAAGAAACTTGTAGTGAAAGATGAACAAGAAGCAATACAAGGAGCTAAAGATATAATTGCAGAGAAAGTTGCAGATGATCCTAAATATAAAGATAGGATGAGAGATTTCTTTAGAGAAGAAAATATTGAGACTAAGATAACACAAGATGGTGCAGAAAAAGATCCTTTAAGTAAATATGAAATGTATTATAGTTATGAAGAGCCAATTCGTGAGATTAAAAATCATCGTATTCTAGCAATCAATCGTGGTGAAGCAGAAGGTGTATTGAAAGTAGCTATTTTAGATAACCAAGAACGTGCAATTAGGTTTTTAAATAGGAGAGTTGTAGGTGATAATGAAAACTCAATTACAGCACCTTATGTATTTGAAGCAATTGAAGATGGTTATTTAAGATTAATGCGTTCAACTACAGAAACTTTTGTCAGGAATGAGCTTAAAGAAAGAGCTGAAGATCAAGCGATTTTTGTTTTTGCGGAGAACTTAAAGAGATATTTACTTACACCACCGATGAAAGGGAAAAATGTTTTAGGTATTGACCCTGCATATCGTACAGGTTGTAAGCTTGCAGCTGTATCTTCTACTGGTCAATTACTTGATATTGGTAAAATCTTTCCTAATCCTAAAACAGAAAAGCAAGAAGTTACAGTTGAAGATCGTCAATATATTCAATCTAAACAAACTTTAGTTGAGTTTTTAGATAAATATAAGATTGAGATTATTGCAATTGGTAATGGTACTGCATCAAGAGAAACAGAAAGTTTTGTGGCTTCTGTTTTAAAAGATATTAAAGATGATCCTAAATTTAAAGATAGGAATATTGAATATATTATTGTAAATGAAGCAGGAGCATCTATTTATTCTGCTAGTAAACTTGCTATTGAAGAGTTTCCTAACTTAGCTGTTGAAGAAAGATCAGCTGCATCAATTGCTAGAAGATTACAAGATCCATTAAGTGAACTAATTAAGATTGATCCTAAGTCAATTGGTGTTGGTCAATATCAATATGATGTAAGTCAAAAGAAATTAGAAGAACAGTTAGATGTTGTTGTTGAAGATGTAGTTAATGATGTTGGTGTTAATATTAATAGTGCATCAGTGCCTCTACTTACTAGAGTTTCAGGATTAAATAAGAGAGCAGCTAGTAATATTGTTGATTATCGTAACGAACATGGTGAATTTATGGATCGTGAAGAAATTAAGAATGTTAAGGGTATTGGGGAAAAAACATATGAACAATGTATTGGTTTTTTAAGAATACCAGAAGGCAATGAAAAACTTGATATGACATCAATTCACCCTGAAAGTTATAAAGCTACTGAACTAATTTTAGAAAAATTAGGGAAAACTAAAGAAGATATTGGTAGTCTTGAATTAAGAGATCAAATTGAGAATTTACATCGTGAAGGTTTTTATAAAAACCAAGGATTAGAGGAAATAGGTATCTATACATATAATGATATTTTAGATTCACTAGCAGAGCCTCTAAGAGATCCTCGTGATCAGTTTGATAAACCATTACTTAGAAGTGATGTTTTAAAATTAGAAGATTTACTTCGTGGAATGAAATTAGAAGGTACAGTTAGAAATGTAACTAACTTTGGAGCTTTTATTGATTGTGGTGTAAAAGAAGATGGTTTAGTCCATGTTTCTAAAATGAGTAAAGGATTCATTAAGCATCCTCTAGATGTTTTATCAGTTGGTGATATTGTAACTGTGTGGGTAGTTTCTGTTGATTTAAAGAAAGCAAGAATTGAACTATCAATGATTCCTTTAGATGAATTAAAATAAAGAAGGTTGTTATGAAGTATTTATTTATTATTAATCCTGCGGCTGGTAAAAAAGATACTAGCGAAGCTATTTTAGAGCAAGCAAATATAGTTTTTGGTTCGGGTAATTATGATTATTACCTTACCAAAGGAAAACTAGATGCTTATTATTACACAAAAGAATATATTGAGAAAGTAGAAGACAAAGTAGCTATTATTGCTTGTGGTGGTGATGGAACTTTAAATGAAGTTGGTAGTGCCTGTATTAGTAAGGATAACGTTTATTTAGCTTGTTTTCCTGTTGGTAGTGGCAACGATTATATAAAAGCATTTGGAAATAGAGAAAACTTTATAGATTTAAGTTATTTTAAAGGTAATTATGATATAAAGAAGGTAGATGTTTTAGAAGTTAACGATCGTTATGCTTTAAATGTCTGCAATATTGGCTTTGATGCAGTAGTTGTCCACTATATGGAGAAATTAAGACGTATGCCTTTAGTAAGTGGGAAAATGGCTTATCACTTAGCAGTATTTTTGGGGATTTTTTCTCGTCTTTCTAAACCAATGTTAATTATGAAAGATGGTAAAGAGTTTTTCAATAATAAAGCTATTCTAGCAGTATGTGCTAATGGTAATTACTATGGTGGTAGTTACTATGTAGGTCCAGATGCTTTAGTTGATGATGGCTTATTAGACTTAGTAGTTGCGAAGAAGGTGACACGTTTTACTTTGGCAAGATTAATCAAAAGATACCAAAAAGGAATCTTCAAAAAAGATAAAGCTTGTCAGAAAATCTTTTCTTTTGATACAGCTAAAGAAGTTGTTATCGAGGGGAAGAAAGATTTATGGTATACAGTTGATGGCGAACTATTGAAAGCCAATAAAATTAAAGTAGGTGTTTTAGAGAGAGCACTAAACTTCATTTACCCAAAAGGATTAAGGAGGATTAAAAATGGTATTTGAGAGAGTTAAAAAAGTTGTAGCATCTGAATTAGAAGTTCCTGAATCTAAAATTACAAAAGAAGCTAGATTTGTGGAAGACTTAGGAGCAGATTCAATTGACGCATTAGAGTTAATCATTGCTTTAGAAGATGAATTTGATATTGAAATTTCAGATGACGATGCACAAGACATCAAAACTGTTGGCGATGTAGTTGCATATATAGAAAAACTTGTATAAGAGTTATTTAAAAAAGAGAGTTAATACTCTCTTTTAAATTATTTAGTAGATAAAAGTAAGAAAAAGTGGTAAAATATAAGAAGTAGGAAAATGATTATGGTAAAACTATTAGGTAAATTATTTATAAAAGATTATCAAAATTATGAAGATCAAAATGTTAGGATTTCCTATGGAATTATGTCAGGAGTTTTTGGCTTTATTACTAATTTCCTAATGGCAGTAGCTAAAATTGTAGTTGGTTTAATCTTTGGCGCATTATCAATTGTAACTGATGGGGCAGAGACTTTCGCTGATACTACATCATCAATCATTACGATTATGAGTTATAGGCTAAGCAGAAAACCAGCGGATAAGAAACATCCATTTGGTTACCAAAGAGCTGAGTATATTGCTGGATTAATTCTATCAGTTATTATTCTAACAACAGGTTTTATCTTTTTTGTTACTGCTATTCAAAGAATAATTACACCTACTGAAGTTACTTTTAGTGAAATAGCTGTTATAATATTAGTAGTCTCTTTACTAATGAAATTATTTCAGTCTTTGTTTTATAGAAGTGCCAGTAAATTAATTAAATCACAAACTTTAAAAGCTAATTCAATTGATAGTTTAAATGATACTATCTCTACAGTCTTTGTTTTAGCTGGTTATTTAATATTTTACTTTACTGGTAAAAACTTAGATGGTTGGTTTAGTTTAGTTGTTTCGATAATTATTATTTTCAATGGTATAAAATTAATTAAAGAAGCATCATCTCCTTTAATAGGGGAAAGGCCAGATCCTAAGCTTGTAGAAAAAATTAAAGAAAGAATAATGGTTAGTGATAAAATCTTAGGATTTCATGATTTATATATTCACTCATATGGCAGTGGAAGAAAATTTGTTAGTGTTCATGTAGAGATGGATAGTAATTTAAGTTTACTAGAATGTCATCATATAATTGATGAGATTGAACGAGATTTTAAGATTAATTCCGATATAGATATTACTATCCATATCGACCCAATTGAAGAAGAGACTGAAGAAGAAAGAAAAATAAAAGAGGAATTAACGAGAATTTTAAAGAGTTATAATGAGGACTTTACTTATCATGATTTTAGAACAATTAAACGTAAAGGAATATTAGATGTTATCTTTGATGTAGCTATTCCTGATAGTTATAAAATCAAAGACGTTAAGTTTTTAGAAAAGTTAAAAAAAGATATGTATAAGTATAATAAAAATTTAAGATTATTCGTAAATATAGATCGTTATTATATAAGGGAGGAAGAAAATGAATAAAGAAGTTTATAAACAAATTAGAGAAGATTACTTTAAGAAAATAGAAAATGATAGTTTAACTATCCTATTTTCAGGTAAAGCAGTTCAAAGTTCAGGAGACCAAAGCCATGGCTTTTCTGTAAATCGTAATTTCTATTATTTAACTGGGATTAACCAAGACAATGTAATTCTAGCATTATTAAAAGCAGAAACAGGAAACAGGGAATATTTATTTATTCAAGAGACTACTGAGTTAATGGCTAAATGGGATGGCAGAAAACTTTCAATTGAGGAAGCAAAAGAAATTTCAGGAATTGATAATGTAGTTTATTTAGATAAGTTTGAGAATTATTTATTTAGCTTTTTAAATAGTATGAGATTTTCTGAAAGTCAAGTAAAAACAGTTTTACTTGATTTAGAAAGAAGAAATGATCCTAATTATCATAGTTTAGCTTTAGATTTTCTAGCTGACTTTAGTAAAAAATATCCAGAAATTAAAATAGCTAATACTTATAATAATATTATCTCTTTAAGAACAGTTAAGAAAGAAGCAGAAATTAAGAAAATTCAAGAAGCAATAGATGTTACTAAAGGCGGGATTGAAGCTTTAATGATTAATGCAAGAAGCGGTATTTATGAGTATCAATTAGAGTCTTTCTTTGATCAATATTTACGTTATAATGGTCAAAGAAGAAATTCATTTAAAACAATTGCTGGTTCTGGAGTGAATGCAACTATTCTGCACTATTCTAAGAATAATACGATTATTGGGGAAGGTGAATTAATTTTATTTGATTTAGGGGCTGAGGTAGATTATTATATCGCAGACATTACAAGAACATTCCCAATTTCAGGTAAGTTCTCTAAAAGACAAAAAGAGGTTTACCAAGCTGTATTAAATGTAAATAAGAAATGTATTGAATATTTAAAACCTGGTATTACTTGGAAAGAATTAAATTTATATGCAAATAAATTAATCATTGAAGAGTTAAAAGGTTTATGTTTGATTAAAGAAGATCATGAACTTGTAAAGTACTACTGGCATTCAATTGGTCACTCAATTGGACTTGATACTCATGACCCTAGTTTATATAATGTACCATTACAAGAAGGAATGGTAATTACAATTGAACCAGGTATTTATATTGAAGATGAAAAAATTGGTGTTAGAATCGAAGATAATGTTTTAATTACAAAAGAAGGACCAGTAAACTTAAGTAAAGACATTGTTAAAGAAGTTAAAGATATTGAAGCATTTATGAAAAAGAATAACAAATATCAAAAGGCTAAGTAATTAGCCTTTTTTTATAAAGTAATTTATTACCTTTTTAGATAATATATTATTGAAAGAGGTGATAAAATGAAGAGAATATTGATATTTATTTTAGTATTTATGCTTTGTATTCCTTTAAATGTGAAAGCATATGAACCAACAGGTCATAAAGGGATTTTAGATGTAGCGTTTGAGAATGGTGGTAAGCTTTTAGCAAGAATGAAGCCGTCAGATTATCAAATAGTAAATAGTTTAGTAAACAAAAAGAAATTTTTTGGTTGGAGAACTGCTTATATTCATATTAATGAGAAAGCACAATATATTGGTGAGACAGTTTTCTCTAAAGCTAATCAAACAGATAAGCCATTTACGATGAACTATGTTTTAAAAGAAGATTATAAAACAAAAACTACATATACTATTTCTGGTAAAATTAGTGGACAAGTAAAAGCATCAATGAAAATTAAGTTAGTTAATTTAGAGGGAACTCAAAGTGGAGAAATTTCTGGTAGCTATACAGGTAGTACAGAAAACTCTAAAAGTGAAGAAACAAAGATGACAATTACGATTCCTCCATATAAAAAACTTACCTATCGTGTTACTGGTGAATGTTATGTAACTAGTGGAGTTTGTCAGTATTATGCAGTTTGGATTAAGATTTATCGTGGTCAGTTTGAGGTTATTGATGTAACTACAAGATACTATGAACTTTTAGAGGAAGATCTATGAAAAAGTTATGGATTATTATAGGAATAATTAGTATTTCTTTAATGGTAATTATTTTATTAATTGTTTTCGTTCCTAAACCTCAAGCTTTAGATTATACCTCTTTTCCTAAGAACTATAACTATTTAGAAAATGAAGGTAATATTGAAATTGATTTTCCTGTCTTTTATTCCGAAAAAGAAAATATTCTTATACAAAAAGAAAATGTAAATGACTCTTTACTTACAAGTAAAGATGAAAGCATAATAGTTCCATTAAATATTGAAAGTATTACTTATCAAGAAGCAATAGTTTTAAAAGAAAAGACTTTTTATAAGTATTTATATAAGTTTAGTTTTAAAGTAAAGGAATTAAATGATTATACGATTTTAATTCCTGATGCTTATTTAAAGATTATCTATAAAGATACTAAAGCCTTAAAACTTCATTTAGGTAGTTTCAGTTATTATCAAGAGGAAAGTTTTAATACAAGCAATAATGATTTAAGAATTACTTACTTAAAAGGAATAGTTAATGAAATTAGTGGAGAGAAAAGAGTTGTGGCAATAGATTTGAAAATAGCTAACAATACAAACAAAACATTAGTTTTAAAGAGTATGAATATCTATGATCAAAATATCAATGTTAGTCATTCTTTGACAAAAGAAATAGATTATGATTTAGCAAGTAATGAGTTAATTAGTAATGTTGTTGATAATTATAACTATCGTGAAATTGATACAAGTAGTTATAGTTTAGAGTTAGAACCTTATGAAGAGAAACATTTAATAATACCTTTAGGATATAAAGATGATGTTGTAGCTAATGAATTTGCTTTTAGAATTGATTACTTAAAAGATGAAGAAGAAAATAGTTATTATTTAGGAAAGTTTTTGTTTTTTGAGGAAACTAGATATACGGAAAATGAACTAGCAAAGATGATTGTTTATCGTTATGACCATAGTTCTTAGGGATATTTATAAAAAGTATGAAAAGTTAGTAGTTTTAGATTTTAACTTTCTAGAGATAAATGAAGGTTATAGTTATATGTTGCTTGGGGAAAATGGTTCGGGTAAATCAACATTAATCAAAATGATTTTAAATCATACAAAATATGAAGGTAAGATTACAAATACTTTTAAAACTATTTCTTATATTCCAGAAAGAGTAAACTTACCTTTATTTATGAAAGTAAGAGAGTTTTTAGAAAATATTATTATGATAAGAGGAGTTAAAACTTTTGATTTAGATTATCTTTTAGAATACTTTGAATTAAAAGTAAAAGAAAAACAAGTAATAAAAAACTTATCTAAAGGAATGAGACAAAAGTTAATTTTAATAACTGGTCTTGCCTTAGATGTAGACTTATATATTTTAGATGAAGCATTAAATGGTTTAGATAAAAAGATGCAAGATAAATTATTGAAATATTTAGAAGAGCTAAAAACAAAGGGCAAAACGATTATCTATACTACTCACTATGAGAAGTATTTTACTAATTTTTCAGACTATATAATAAGACTAGAGGATCATAAAGTCTATGTCAGCAAAAATCAAACTTCATCTTAATTATTTTTTTAATAAAGTCAATTTATTTATTTTTTTATCTTCCTTAGTTTTAATCTTGATAGCAATACTAGCAATAGTTTCTGATTTGGATCCAAATATTTATAGTATAAATCAGTACTATCAAAGTAGTTATTTGCTTTTTAGTATTTTTAGTAATTCTTTTGCTTGTTTTTTGTTTTCTTTTAATTATTTAAAAGAGCAAGATGAATATCGCTATTTAATTGTCTTAAATAATAAAGATAAAATTTCTTATTTAACATCTAAACTACTAGTAAGTATATTGATATTAATTTTGTTTCATTTAATAGTAGTTTTAATAATTAATGTTTTAGGATTTATCTTTTTAAAGGTTACAATTAATTCTTATTATTTAAAGATAAGTATTAATACTTTGTTTTTGAATTTACTTTTTGGTTTTATGAGTTTAATTTTGATTAAGGTAAGTAATAGAATCTTGATTATTTTTGTTCCTTTGTTTGTTTCTTTTATGATTAACTTTATTGAAAATAAAAGTTTTAAAAAGATAGTATCAGTTTTATTTCCAGTATTGGATAATAACTTTCTTTTTAACTGTTGGCATTTTCTTTTTTTGTATTTTGTTTGTTTAGTCATTATCTATTTTTTAGAGGTTTATTTAGATTATTAACTAGTATTTTAAAGATTTTACTCTTGACAAAAACAACTTAATAATGTATAATACTTAAGCATAGTGGAAAGAAGAAGTCCCACTTCTCACCTGATCGATGTTAGTTGGTAGGTTGATGTCACTTAAGATATTATTATCTTTTGATTTTTAGTGGGCAGATTATGCTCACTTTTTTTTGCTATGAGATGGAGGTGCTATTTATAAAGAATTTAAATTCAAAGAATGAAAATTTAGTTAATGAAGAGATCCCTTTTCCAAAAGTCTTAACAATTGATGCTAATGGTGATGCACTTGGAGTATTACCAACAAAAGAAGCAATTCAAAAGGCTTATGAAGCGGGATATGATTTAGTATGCGTTGCTCCCCAAGCGAAAGTTCCAGTGTGCCGTTTTATGGATTATGCGAAGTATCGCTATGAGCAAAAGAAAAGAGCAAAAGATGCTCGTAAAAACCAAAAAACTATTACTGTGAAAGAAATTAGATTATCTCCAGTAATGGATACTAATGATCTTAATGTTAGGATTAAACAAGGAAAAGAATTCCTAGCAGCAGGATACAAAGTAAAACTTAATTTAAGTTATCGTAGTAGAAGAATGCTAGCTACTCAAGGTTTTGATCTAACAATGATTAATCGTTATATCGAAGCAGTGAAAGAAGAAGCGATTGTAGAAAGTGAACCTAAAGTTGATGGTAGAAGTGCTATCGCAATTTTAAGGGCGAAATAGATAGAGGAGGAATATAGAGATGCCAAAAATTAGAACACATAAAGGCTTAAAGAAAAGAATTAAAATTTCTGCAACTGGCAAAGTAATGAGACACAGACCAGGAACTAGTCACTTAGCTCCAGGTAAAACACAAAAAAGAATTAGACGTTTAAGAAAGGGTGCACTAGTACATACATCTGATTTAAATAGAATTAGAAAACATGTATATGTGATTAGAAAGGGTAAATAAGATGGCAAGAGTTAGAGGAAGCGTTGCAACACGCAGTAGAAGAAAAAAGGTTTTAAAATTAGCTAAAGGATATTTTGGTTCAAAACATACTTTATATCGTACAGCTAACCAACAAGTGATGAAGTCACTTACATATGCTTATCGTGATCGTAAAGCACGTAAAAGAGAATTTAGAAAACTTTGGATTCAAAGAATCAACGCAGCTGCTAGATTAAATGGTTTAAGCTATAGTACATTAATGCATGGTTTAAAATTAGCTAAGGTTGATATCAATCGTAAGATGTTATCAGAAATTGCTATTCATAATCCAGAAGATTTTTCTAAATTATGCAAGAACGCTGAAAAAGCATTAAGTAAATAATTAAAAAAATAGATTATTTATTAATCTATTTTTTTAAAATTATATCTATATATTAATAAAGCAAAATATGATATAATATTAATAATAAGAAGAGGTGAAAACTATGAGAGAGTTTACAATAAAAGTAAATGGAAAAGAATATATTAAAAAAGATAAAGTTTACCTAAGAGATTTAGCTAAAGAATTAAAAATAGAAGCTTATCTTGCTAAGGTAGATACTCGTCTTCGTGAGCTTGATTACTATGTGAATTATGATGCGGAAGTAGAATTTTTAGATTTAACACATGTAGAGTCAATGAATGCTTATGAAACTACTTTACGTTTTCTAACAATTATCGCTTTAGAGAATTTATATCCTGGAGTTGAAGTTAAGTTTAGATTAGGTGTTTCTCGTAGTACCTATGGTGAAATCAAAGACATTATGGTTGATGATGCTCTACTTGAAAAGTTAGAAAAAGAAATGAAAAAACTAATTGAAAAAGATCAAGATATAGTTAGGGTGAAGTTAAGTAAAGAAGAAGCAAAAGAGATATATTTAAAACAAGGATATCATGATAAGATTGAGACTTTAAAATATCGACCAGAAGATACAGTTAACTTATATAAATGTAATGGTTACTATAACTATCTATTTAACTATATGTTACCTTCAATGGGTTATATTAAAGATTTTAAATTAATTCCTTATTATCCTGGTTTTATAATTCTTTATCCAAGATCAGAACTTGGTGGTAAAATGCCGGAGTTTCATGACTCAGTATCATTTGCGAAGATGTTAAGAGCAGCATCTCGTTGGTCAAAACAATTAAATTGTGAGACAATTGCTAATCTAAATACTCATGCAAGTAATGATAGCATTATTGATTTAGTTAATGTATGTGAGACTAAACACAATAATATGTTAGCTGAACTTGGTGATAAAATTAAATATGATATTGAAAATATTAGATTAATTGCGATTGCTGGTCCATCATCTTCTGGTAAGACTACTTTCTCTAATAGGCTAAGAGGGGTATTGATGGCTAAAGGTATTGAACCTTTAAAGATTTCTATGGATGATTATTATAAGCCAAGAGGCAAGGCTCCTTTAGATGAAAATGGGGAATTAGACTTAGAACATATTGAAGCATTAGATATTGATCGTTTTAATCGTGATCTTTTAAACTTAATTCAAGGTAAGAAAGTTACACTACCACACTTTGATTTTAATAAAGGTTATAGTGTTGATGGTAAAACTATTAAAATTAGTAAATCAACACCAATTATTATAGAGGGAATTCATGCATTAAATGAAAGACTTACTAGTTTAATTCCTAGACATCAAAAGTTTAAGATTTATATTAGTCCTTTATTTGAAATTAGTTATGATAATCATACACCTATTAGTGCTACAGAAATTAGGCAATTAAGAAGAGTTGTTAGAGATGCAAAATATCGTGGTACTAATGTTCGTGATACTTTTAAAATGTGGCCTTCAGTAAGAAAGGGTGAATTTAGATGGATTTATCCTTATCAAGAAGAAGCTGATTATGTTTTTAATACTGAGCTTACTTATGAATTAGGAGTAATGAAAAAATATGCTTTACCAGTTTTAAATGAAGTTCCAAGAGAAGATGAGTATTTTATTGATGCTAATAGACTAGTTAAATTTTTAAAACTTGTGAAGGATATTCCTGATGAATATGTACCATGTAACTCGCTATTAAGAGAGTTTATTGGGGGAAGTATTTTTTATAGCTATGAAAGAAAAGAACAAGAAGACTTACTTTCTTAAGCAAAATAATGGCTTATTAACTGCTGGTTCAATTGATAACTTTAATACAATGACTATTGGTTGGAGCCACTATGGCTATGTTTTTGGACTAGAGACTATTATTGTTTATGTAAGGAAGAGCCGTTATACTTTTGATTTTATTTCTAAAAATGATTATTTTACAGTATCTTTTTATAGTGATGAACATAAAGATGATTTAGAGTATTTAGGTACTAAATCAGGAAGAGATGAAGATAAAGTTTCCAAGACTAGTCTTACTCCAGTTAAGTATTTTGACTCAGTAAGTTTTAAGGAAGCAAAGGCTACATTTTATTTAAAGAAAATTTATCAAGGTGAGATATTTGAAGATCAGTTATCATCACCTGTAAAAGAGAAGTATTTTGTAGAGGGAAACAATCATTATTTATTTATAGGACAGGTGATTGAAAAATGAAATATATACTAGCAATAGATCAAGGAACTACAAGTTCAAGAGCAATCCTTTTTGATAAGAAGGCTAATATTGTAGCATCATCACAACTAGAAATATCTTCAATTACGAATAAATCTGGTTGGGTAGAACAAGATCCTTTGGAACTTGTAGAATCAGTAAGACAAGTTATTATTGGTGTTTTAAATAAAGCTAATATTAGTGCTAAAGATATTGAAGCAGTAGGTATTACTAATCAAAGAGAAACTACGATTCTTTGGGATAAGAAAACAGGAAAGCCAGTAAATAAAGCTATTGTTTGGCAAAGCCGTCAATCAGAAAAGATTTGCAAAGAGTGGATTGAAAAAGGTTATAATGATAAAGTTTTAGAGAAAACAGGATTAATTATTAACCCTTACTTTTCTGCTTCAAAAATCAAATGGATTTTAGAAAATACTAAAGGTTTAGAAGATAAATTAAGTAAAGGTGAAATACTATTTGGTACAGTTGATACTTATTTAATTTGGAATTTATCTAAAGGAAAGCTTCACATAACTGATTATACTAATGCTTCAAGAACAATGCTTTTTAATATCAAAGAGTTAAAATGGGATGATGAGTTATTAGAAAAGTTTGCTTTACCAAAATCAATTTTACCTAAAGTTGTACCATCTTCTGGTAACTTAGGGAAAATAGAGATTTTAGGTGAAGAAGTTAATTTGCGAGCTATTGCTGGGGACCAAAGCGCAGCTTTATTTGGTCAATGTTGTTTTGATTTAGGTGATGTAAAGAACACTTATGGTACTGGATGTTTTGCTTTAATGAATACAGGAAGCGAAGTTATTACTTCTAAAAATGGTTTATTATCAACTATTGCTTGGCATATTGATGGTAAGACTACTTATGCTTTAGAAGGATCTGTGTTTGTAGCTGGAGCTGCTGTTCAGTGGTTAAGAGATAGTATGAAATTTTTTAAAACATCGGCTATGTCTTATGATTTGGCGTTAAATGCTAAGCATCAAGAAGAAATTTTCTTAGTACCAGCTTTTACTGGCTTAGGTGCACCATATTGGGATAATGAAGTTAGAGGTGCTATCTTTGGTATTACAAAAGATACTTCTAGAGAAGATATAACTAGTGCTACTTTAGATGCTATTGCTTATCAAGTAAAAGATGTAATTGGCTTAATGGAAAAAGAAGCTAAAATTCAATTGCATAATTTAAAGGTTGATGGTGGAGCATGTGAGAATGACTATTTAATGCAATTTCAGTCTAATATCTTACCGGCTACGATTTATAGACCAAAGATTATTGAATCAACAGCTTTAGGTGTTGCTTATATGGCAGGTTTAGCTAGTGGCTATTTTAAAAGTATTGAAGAGATAACAAAGTTACACCAGATTGAACGTGTCTTTACAAACAAAATGAATGAAAAGAAAAGGAAAGAGTTATACCAAAAGTGGTTAACAGCTGTTAAGGCTGCACGAATGTTTAAATAGTTAAAAAATACGAGGTGATTTATGGCAAATCAAATTAAGTTTTTTGCTTTGGGAGGCTTAGGTGAACATGGCAAAAACATGTATATTGTAGAGGTAAATGATAGAATCTTTATTTTAGATTCTGGAATTAAGAACCCAGGTTTAGATTTGCTTGGAGTCGATGCAGTTCTTCCAGATATGGAATATCTTTTGGAAAATAAAGATAAAGTAAAAGCTTTGTTTTTATCTCATGGGCATATTGAAAATATTGGTGCTGTTCCTGAGATTTTAAAAGAGATGAATATCGGTGTTTATGGAACTCACTTTACAATTTCTATATTAGAAAAAGAATTAACTGAATTAGGAATGAATATTAAAGACTATCGTTTGTATAGAATAAATGAAGATAAAGAGTTAATGTTTGGTAATGTTAAGGTATCTTTCTATGCTACAAGTCATAGTATTCCCGAAAGTTTAGGTATCGTAATTAGTACTCCTGATGGAGCAATAGTTTATGCTCCTGACTTTACTTTCTCTGCTAACTCAGATAAAAAATATAAAACAGGATTTCATCGTTTAGGTGAGATTTCTAAAGAAAAAGTATTACTACTTTTACCTGAAAGTTTAGGTTCAGGTAATATTGGTAGAACTGTAAGTGATAATATTTTACTTCATACAGTTACTGAGCAATTGAAAACTAAAGGTAGAACAATCTTTGCGATGTATTCTAATGACTTAGATAGAATGCAAAAGATTATTAATATTGCCAGTTCCTCAAATAAAAGAATAGCTATTATTGGTAAAAGAACAAGAAAAATTATTAGTGTTGCGATGGAATCAAATTATTTAAATATTCCAAGTGATAAATTTGTAAACTTAAAGTATATTGATGATAGCAATGATAACGATTATGAGGACTTAGTAGTTATTGTAACTGGTGAATTAAATGAACCATTTATTCATGTTCAAAGAATGGCTAGTGGTAAAGATAGATTTATTAAAATTAAGGATACAGATACTATAGTTTTAATTTCACCGCATGTAAAGGGTTATCCTAATACTTTTGCGAATACAATGAATGCTTTAGCGAGAACTAATGCGAAAGTTATTAATATGACGAAGAAAGATTTACGTAGTTCTCATGCTTCACCAGAAGACTTAAAGATGCTTTATATGATGTTAAACCCAGAATATATCGCACCAGTTATTGGTGAATATCGTCATCAATATGCTCATATGCAAGTTGCTTTAGATGCTGGTTATAGTAGAGAAGAGATTTTACTACTTGAAAATGGTGAAGTAATTACCTTTTTAGATGGTAAGTTGCAAGTCGCAAAAGAGTTTGTACCAACAGGTGATGTTTTAGTTGATGGGTCGATTGTTGGGGATATTAATAGTGTTGTATTGAAAGACAGGGAAATGTTAGCTCAAGGCGGAGTAGTTATTATTAATGTAATTGTAGATGCAAGATACAAAGAAGTATTAGCTGAACCTTCAATAGTTTTAAAGGGAGTTACAAATAATAAACAAGTAGAAGCTGATATTTATGATATAATAAATGAAGTAGTTGATGATACTTTAGACTATCATTTTGATGAAAAGTATTTAGACTGGCAAGTAATAAAGAAAGAAATAAAAGATGTTGTAAGTAAAAGGATTATGAAAGAATGTGGTTTGAGTCCAATTGTACTTGCAGTAGTCTTAGATGAGGAAAAATAATGAAAAAACTAAGTAGTTTAGAAATTAGAAAATTGTGGCTTGAATTTTGGGAAGAAAAGGGACATTTAATTATTCCTAGTGCTTCTTTAATTCCTCATGATGATCCAACGTTACTTTGGATTAATGCGGGGATAGCTCCTTTAAAGAAATATTTTGATGGAAGAGAAACTCCAAAAAGAAATAGGTTAGCTAATGTGCAAAAATCAATTAGAACTAATGATATTGAAAATGTAGGGGTAACTGCAAGACATCATACGTTTTTCGAGATGTTAGGAAACTTCTCAATAGGAGATTATTTTAGGAAAGAAGCATTAACATGGGCTTATGAAATTCTATTTTCTGAAAAATGGTTTGCTTTAGATAAAAAGAATATTTACTTTTCATACTATCCAGAAGATTTGGAAACGAAGAAAATGTGGATGAAGCTAGGAGTAGAAGAAGAAAGGTTAATTCCTTTAGAGGGAAACTTTTGGGAAATTGGTGATGGTCCTTGTGGTCCGTGTACTGAGATCTTTTATGACCGTGGGTTAAAATATGATCCAGAAAACATAGGTTTAAGATTAATCATTGATGATTTAGATAATGATCGTTATGTAGAGATTTGGAATATCGTTTTTAGTCAGTTTAATGCTGAGTCAGGTAAAAAAAGAGAAGAGTATAAAGAACTACCAAGTAAGAATATTGATACTGGTATGGGCTTTGAAAGAATTGTTTCAATCTTACAAGAAACTGATACTAATTTTGAAACTGATCTTTTTATGCCTATTATTAAAGATATTGAGAAATTAAGCGGTGTTAAGTATGATGGTCAAATGGCATTTAAAGTTATTGCAGACCATGTTAGAAGTGTTACTTTTGCAATTTCAGATGGTGCTAATGTAAGTAATGAAGGTCGTGGTTATGTTTTAAGAAGACTAATTAGAAGAGCTGTTCGTTATGGTAAAAAGTTAGGATTAAATAAACCTTTCTTAGCTAGTTTAGTTGATAGAGTTGTAAGTATTATGAAAGAGCCTTATCCTAATTTAGTAAAAGCTAAAGAGTTAGTAAAAGTTGTAGTTAATAATGAAGAAGAAAAATTCTTAAAGACTTTAGATAAAGGTGAAAAGAAACTTCTTGATTATATGGAGCAAGCTAAAGGTAAAGTAATTACAGGAGAGATTGCATTTCTGTTATACGATACTTTTGGATTTCCAATTGAACTAACTTTAGAAGTTGGTAAAGAACACGGTTTTGAAGTTGACTTAAAAGCTTTTGAAGAGGAACTTGAAAAACAAAGAAAAAGAGCTCGTGCTAGTCGTGATGAAGATGAGTCAATGATTAGTCAAAATGAAGACATGCTTAAGTTTAAAGAGGAATCAATCTTTACTGGCTATAGTGAACTAAAAAGAGTAAGTAAAGTAATTGCAATCTTTAAAGATGGAACTTCATTTAAAGAAGCTAATGGTGAAGTATTATTAGTCTTTGATCAAACTCCATTTTATGGTCTAAAAGGTGGTCAAGTAGGAGATCAAGGTAAATTAATCTTCCAAGACCAAGAATATGAAGTAAAAGATACAATTGTTTTACCTAATGACCAACATGCATCGCTAGTTGATTTTGGTGGAGATTATATCAAAGTAGCTGATAAAGTTATCTTACAAGTTGATAAAGCTTTAAGATTTAACACAGCTAAAAACCACTCTGCAACCCATCTTTTAAACTATGCATTAAAAGAAGTTTTAGGAAGTCATGTTCACCAACAAGGTTCATCAGTATCAAGCACTAGTTTAAGATTTGACTTTAATAACTTTAGCTTACCAACAGATGAAGAACTTTTAAAAGTAGAAGCTATTGTAAATAGGATGATTGATTTAGGTCATCATGTTGAAACTAAAGAGATGGCTTTAGATAAAGCTAAAACTTTAGGGGTAGAAGCAATGTTTTCTGATAAATATGAAGATGTTGTTAGAGTTGTTACTATTGGTGATTCTAAAGAATTATGTGGTGGAACTCATGTAAGTAATGCTAAGGAAATAGGAAAGTTTGTGATTTTAAGTTGTGAGACTAAAGGTTCTGGTATTTACAGAATTGAAGCAACTACAGATACAAACATAAAAGATAAATTATTAGAAAGTGCGGATAATATACTAATAGAGATTAGTAACTTAAAACAAAAAGCTGAAGAATTAGTAAAAAGCGCTAAAGAAGAAAAGTTAGATATAGTTTATAAAGCTCCAAAGGATGTTAAGTATTTAGAAAGTTATAAGTATTTGCTTGATTTAAAAGAACTATCTACTAAGTATCAAGTACTTGTAAAGGATATTGATAAAGAATATCAAAAACAATATCGCGAGTCAAAACAAATTAGTCCAGCTTTATTTAAAGATAAAGTAGAAGTAATTAATGGAGTTAAAGTTGTTATTGATAGACTAGAAGATGTTGATAGTGAGGTTCTAAAAGACTTAGTTGATAATTTAAGTGATAACTTACAATTAGAGATTGTATTACTAGCAAATGTAAGTAGTGGAAGAATTGTTTATGTTTCGAAAAACAAAAACAAAAAAGTTAAAGCTGGTGATTTAGTAAAGATGGCTGCAATTGTTACTGGTGGTAATGGTGGTGGTAGACCAGACTTTGCACAAGCTGGTGGAAGAGACGTTACAAAAGTTGATGAATCTTTAGCGGAAGTTAGACAATACTTAAAAGAGGTACTATGAGAGCAATCGGTATTGATTTAGGTAGTAAAACTGTAGGTATTAGTTTATCTGATATAAATAGAATTATTGCAAGTCCTATTGGAACATTTGAAATTGAAGAAAACAATTTAAATGAAGCTTTAGAATTAGTAGTAGATTATATAAAGAAAAACAATGTTAGTACGATAGTTTTAGGATTACCTAAAAATATGGATGGAAGTATTGGTTTTCAAGGAGAGTATTGTTTAGAGTTTAAAAAGATGTTAGAAGATGCAACTAAGTTAGAAGTTGTTTTAATTGATGAAAGACTAACGACAGTTATTGCTCATAAAACTCTAAAAGAAGCTAAAATGAAAAACCAAAAAAGAAAACAAAAAGTTGATAAATTAGCTGCAAGTATTATCTTGCAAGCTTATTTGGATAAATAAAAGGAGAAAGGAAAATTAGATTATGCCAAAAGAAATGGAAAACAAATTAGTAATTCAAGATGCAGAAGGAAATGAAATTTTATGTGAAATTTTATTTACACACTACAGTGAGAAGTTTAAGAAAAACTATGTGTTATTTTATGAAGTTGCAGATGAAGACAACGAAGAAATTGAAGTAATGGCTGCTTCTTACGAAGAAGGAAAAGAAGGAGATGGACAATTAGATCCAATTGAAAGTGATGAAGAATGGGTATATATTGAAGATTTACTAGAAGCATTTTCTTCAGAAGATGAAGATGATGAGTGTGAATGTGATTGCGAAGAAGGTGAAGAATGTGAATGTGGATGTCAAGAACATCAACACCAACATAAACACAAAAAAGGCGAATGCAAAGATGGTGAGGAGTGCGAATGCCAAGAACATCAACATCGTAAAGGTGATGCCGTATGCCAAGAAAAACACCAAAAGGGTGAATGTCAAGATCGTGATCGTAACCGCAATCGTGATCGCAAAAAGTGCAACAAATAATTATTAAAAAAAGCTCAATTATTTGAGCTTTTTTATTTGGTAAAATATTATAAATTAATAAATTTCAATTATTTTCTTAGCAAGGTCATTAAAGATTTGACCTGCTTTTTCATCTTCTTCATATAGTCCTACATTATGCTTTGGCCTATTGATTGGGATTTGAGCTAAAAGTTCTACATTTAAGTTTTCAGCAACTTCTTTTCCTCCACCTTCACCAAAGATGTAGTCTTTTTCTTTTGAATATTCATTATAGTAATAAGCCATGTTTTCTACAACCCCTAAAACTTCTTGTTTTAGTTTAACTGAAGCATAGCCTGCTTTAATAGCTACATGGCTTGCAGTTTTATGAGGTGTTGTAACTACAATTGATTTAGCGTTAGGAACAATTTGTCTTAAGTCTAAGGCAACATCGCCAGTTCCAGGTGGGGCATCAATAACCATATAGTCTAAGTTTTTGTCCCATGAAGTTTCATAGAAGAAGTTATTCATCATTGAGTGAAGCATAGCGCCACGCCAAATTACAGGTTTATTTCCCTCTACAAAAAACTCAGTTGACATAATTTCCATATCTTTTATTTTTCTTGGAATTAGTTTTCCTTTTTCATTTACTCCTGGATAGCCTTCTTCCATATCAAGAACTCTAGGTAAAGAAGAACCATAAATATCAGCATCAAGTAAGGCAACAGTTTTACCGTTTTTCTTTAAGTAATAAGCAAGGTTAGCAGCAACAGTGGATTTACCTACACCACCTTTACCAGATGTGATAATTAAAAACTTAGCATTTGTCTTTACAATCGATTCATTAATTCTTCTTTCTTCAAGTTGGATTTTAACTCCTTTAAAACCAAGATCTAGTTTAATTGCTTTAGCTATTTCTCGCTTTAGGGTTTTTTCTGACTCACTATCTTTTTTCTCCATTGTGATGATTAAGATAGCTATATCTTTATCAGAGTCAATGCCGATATGTTTGATACCGTCAGTTTCTTTTAGGGTTTTATTTACTGAAGGATCAATAATTCCTTCTAGTTTTAGTCTAATATCTTTTGTATTCATTATTTATTCTCCTTATAAGGTATTAAAAATTCTTCTTGGTAATAATTGTCATTGTTTGTGATTAAAGCATAGAGTTTACTTGCTTTAAGTTCAATATTTAGTAATTTGTTATTTATATTTTTAGGGCTTGTAATTATAGATTTATCAATATTTGATAAATGTTTTTCACCATTTTTATTAAAACCTAAAACTCTTAAATAGTAATCATCTTGATTTTCAAGTTCTAAGAGAACTGATAAGAGTAGTCTTTGAAGATAGTTTTCTTGATATCTCTTAGTTTTCATTTTTGAGATGAAGTCTTTATAATTAAAAGTTTCTTTTAGGACTTTATAGATTCTATTTTCTATTCCTTCTTTAATGTGTTTTGTGTTTTTGAACGGATTTTCTTCTAAAAGTACAAATGATTTAAATAAATAGAATAGATTATCATAGGCTTGGTTATAATTAATGAAATTATAGTTTTCAGGGATAAATTTAGAAACATCTTTACCTTTAGAGATTAAATTTCTAATTGTAGAGCCTGATGGATATTCACCAATATTTTTGCTATATTCATTTTCTCCAATTCTTTTAATTAGATTGACTTGAAGTTTAGGGTTTATTTTATCAATAGCACTTAGGTATTTTAAGGCTAAAGTATTGTTTGGTTTATTAAAGTTTTCAGTTAAAATAGGATTATCTATACTTTTCTCAAAAGCAAGTAAAGCTGCTTTTTTATAACTATAGCCATGATTTAGATTAGCTTTTAGTTTTTCATTATAACTTGGGCTTTCTAAAATTTGATTAGTTTTTTTAAGTAAGTTTAAATCATCTAATTCAACACCAAAAGCAAGGTCCGTAATTTTAAAATCATTTAAGATTTTTACTGCGTAATAGCCAAATAATTCAGCTGAGTTTAAAGTAGCAAATACTGGCAACTCTATAACTAAATCAGCACCTAAGTTAAGTGCAGCTTTTGTTTTTTCATATTTACTGATTATACTTATTTCTCCTCTTTGAGCGAAGTTGCATGAGATAATTGCAATTGTTAAGTTGGGTTTTATTTGCATCTTTGCCTGTTCAATAAAGTATTTATGAGCATTGTGAGGAGGATTTAATTCTAAAATAACACCTAAGACCTTCATCAAATCACCTTATTTATTATAGCACAATTGGGTATTTAATTCTATAAATTTGACGAGAAATATGGTATAATAATATATATAGGTGATTGATATGAGAAAAGTATTTATCTTCTTTATTTCAATACTTACAATTTTTTTATTTGTAGGGTGTGTGGAAAAAGAAGATCCATTTGAAAAAGCGTATAATGAATTAACTATTGAAGGAGATTTAAATAGTGTTGTAGAGGACTTGGATTTACCAAAAGCTGTTTTGGGTTATCAAGTGAGCTGGCAATCTTCTAATACTAAAGTAGTTACGGAATTAGGCTATGTTTTTAGGCAAGAGGTAGACATTAGTCTTACTTTATATGCCTATATTACTGATGGGGTAAAGACTAGAAGTAAAGAGTTTAAAATTACTGTTATTCATAAGGAAAAAGATTCAAATGGTGAAGATAATCAAGATGAAGTTTTAATGGCAGAAGCTATTGCTAGTATTAGTTTACCGCCTGAAGCTATAAGTGATCTTGATTTAGCTACTAATTATCAAGAAGTTGTTATTTCTTGGCAGTCTGATAATGAAGATGTAATTACTAATCAGGGTGTAGTGGCTCGAGGAAGTACGGATAAAACAGTTACTTTAACTGCTACCTTTACATATAAAACTTTAGAAGAAATTAAAACTTATCAAGTTAAAGTTTTAAAAGTAGAGTATGTTCCTGATGATTATGCGGGATATTATGAGGCAGCATCAGGGAAAACTGGACGAGAGTTAAAGTTAGCTTTACATTCGATTATTTCTGGTCATACTACTTATAGTTATAGTAGTCTAAGAACTTATTTAAGGGAAACAGATGAAGATCCAAATAATCCTGATAATATGATTTTAATGTATACAGGAGTTAGTTATCCTAAAAACGGATCAACTCAAGCTTGGAATCGTGAACATACTTGGCCTAAGAGTCATGGAGGTTTTGGCGATAGTCCGAGTGCCGGAACTGATATGCATCATTTAAGACCGACAGTTGTCAATGTAAACTCTGATCGAGGTAACTTAGATTTTGATGAAGGTGGAGTTAAAGTTGAATCAGCTCTTGGTTATGGTGAAGGTTCTAGTTTTTGTTATCGTATTACTGGTGTTAGTTTTGAACCTCGTGATGAAGTAAAAGGTGATATTGCAAGAATGATGTTTTATATGGCAACACGTTATGATGGTGGTGATGGTTGTCCAACTGACTTAGAATTAAATGATAAGGTTGGAAATGGTAGCACGCCATATTTAGGGAAACTATCAACTTTATTAAAATGGCATGAGGAAGACCCAGTAGATGATTTTGAAAGAAAGAGAAATGATGTTATTTATAGTTATCAAGAAAATAGAAATCCTTTCGTAGATCATCCAGAGTTTGTTTATTCAATTTGGGGAACAAAGGATAATTTAAAACCATTATTTAAATCAAATAGTGATTATTCATTTATTTATACATTATTAAAACCAACATATTATATAGAAGAAGGAGAAAAAGATGAAAAGATTATTTAAATTTATTTTATTATTCGTTTTGGGACTATTTGTAACTTTACTTGCAATTCCCAAAGTTAAAGGATTTGGTAATATTACTTATGAGCATATTATTACTACTGTAGGTGAAGATCCAGCAACATCAGTTCGTGTTAACTGGCATTCCGAAAAGTTAAATACTTATTTAGAGTATACACTAGCAAGTGATACATCTTATGCTAATGCTACTACTGTAACACCAGAAACGCATATGTGGAGCTTGCCAGAACAAGAAACAATTAATGGAGTTACTTATAACCATGAAGGTTTTAATCGTCAGTATTATTTTGTAAATAGAGCTGTTATTGAAAACTTAACACCAAATACCGAATATAGATACCGTGTTGGTAAAGATGGAGTTATGAGTGCTGATTATACATTTAAAACAGCTGAAGGAGATAATTCGAATTATACGTTTTTAGCTGTTACTGACCCTCAATATTATAGTGCTTCAACAGCTGCTCATTATAATGATATTTTAGGTAGAGCTTATCAACTTGAACCAGATTTTCGTTTTAATGTTTTATCTGGCGATATTGTAGATCGCGGTGGTAAAGTATCACAATGGGATATGTTATTTGGCTTAAGCAATATTAAGAAAACAATGTTAGCTCCAGGTGTTGGTAACCACGAGTATTATGATGCATCAAGTACACCAAAAGTTTATAAAAATACTTATTTTGTAGAACATTTTAATACTCCTCAAAATGGAGCAGAAGGTGTAAAGGGAAGCAGTTATTATTTTAAATATAATAATGTTTTATTTATTGCTTTGGATACAGAAGCAAGTGGAACATCTGCAGTTCAAAAAGAATGGTTTAAAGAAGTAGTTACATCTAACTATGCTCAATATATTGTAGTATTTATGCACCGTAGTTTTTATGGTTCAATTTATGCTAATGTTTCACCTGGACTTCAAGCAACATGGCAACCTTTATTTGATGAGTGTGGAGTTGATTTAGTCTTAACAGGACACGATCATGTTTATATGAGATCACATAAAGTATATCAAGGACAAGTTGTAGCTAATGATCATAAAGGTGGAACTGTTTATATGACACTTGGTTCAGCTGGTTCTAAATATTATGATTATAATAATACTTATGCAGCATATCATGCAAAGTGGATTCAAAAAACAACAACTGGTACTTTATTTACAGTTAAGAGTGATGGTTTATATTTAAAGACTTTTAATAAAGCTGGTGATATTTTAGATGAAGCAACTATTTTATCTAATCGTTCACAATTTACTAGTCACTTTGATAAGGAGTCATTCTTAAGTTCAGTTTCAATAACAAGAAACAAAGATGACCAAACTAAAGCTAACTTAAGTTTTAATACTTCTTATTATGGCAATATAGGTCATGTAAAGGTGGAAGATAAAACTGGTAGAGTATATTTAGATACAGTACTAAAAGATGAAACAATGACTAGTTTTCTATTTAGTGGATTACAATTAGATGATGTAAAGGACTTTGTAGTTAAGTTTAAGAAATATGATGGTACAGTAATTACAAAAGATATTCACTTTATTAACTCTTTATATTATGGAAGAATTTACGATCTTAGATTTAGTGATCAAGGAGAGAGAAACTATTCGATTATTTTTAGAGAAGAGTTGGATGGAAATGTATTAGATAAATATGAGATTTATTTTGATGATGCTTGTCAAGCAGAATATCCAGTAGGCACAAGAAGAATTAATATAACATCTGTTCCAGCTGATGTAAGAGAAGTTGTTTTAAAACTAAAAGCCGCAGATGGAACAATACTAGATGAGTATTATTTTGATGTAGCTTTACCTGTGGCTTTAAGTGTGGGTGAGGAAAGCTATGATGTAAATGTGGGTAAGACGATTGAAATTGAAGTAAGTCAAGTTCCAAACCATGGTCATGAGTTAATTGTAAAGTCTGAAAGCGACAATTATAGTTATGAGATTATAGGTAATGTATTAAAGATTACAGGTATCAATGTAGCAACAGAAAATGTAACTGTAGGTTTAGTTGATAATGATGCAGAAGTGACATTTGCTTTATATATTTTAGATGCTACGCCAGGTGAATTGTTAGATTTTGAAGTTGTAAGAAACAATCAAAATATAGAGGTTTCATTTACTGAAGATATTAATCCTGAATTAGTAAAAGAATATAAAGTTTACTTTAATGATGCATTAAAAACTACTTTACAAAAAGGTGCAAATTCATATAGTTTCCAAGAGGCAAAAGCAGGAACTGTTAAAGTTGAAATTATTGATAAAGATAATAATGTAGTTAAAAGTTATACTGCACAAGTTGGTAAGTTTACTGAGTTAAGTTTAGCCCCTGCAACAAAAGACATCTATAAAGGTGATGAAATAGAAGTTGTGATTACATCTCATACTGATAATTTAAGTGTTGAGGGATTAAGTGGTTTACAAATTAGTGCAATTACAAATAAGAAGTTTACAGTTAAAGGTTTAGCTTATGGAAATTATGAAGTTAAAGTAAAGAATCAAGATACTAATGAGACTGCAACTCTTACACTAAAAGTAAAACCAAAAACTATTAATGTTGTTATTGGTGGTTTAGAAGGTAAAGAAACAATTACAATTAACGAAAAGGTTAATTTGGTTGTAGAGGTATATTTAGATGGAGAACTGGCAACTTTAAAACAAGGAGATGTAGTATTTTCATCTAGTGATCAAAGTGTTGCAACAATCTCTAATACTGGAGTTATTGAAGCATTGCAAGCAGGAGATGTTAAGATTTCAGTACAATATGGAGATATTACTAAAACTTATAATCTTGAAGTATTAAAGAAAAAAGGTTGTAATAGTCAAGCAATTGCTTTAGTTGCTTTATTGCCTTTTGCCTTTTTAGGTTTTAGAAGAAGAGAAGATTATTTTGAAGAATAAATAAGTTTAATAAAATATAAAAAAAGCAATACTTTTTAAAGGTATTGCTTTTTATTTATAACTTGAAGAAACAAGGTAAAAGTAGTATAATACTAGTAGTATTTTAGAAGAAATGAGGAAGAAAAATAATGAAGAAACCAACAATAGTTATTGGCGTTATTGGTGCCGATGTACACGCAGTAGGTAATAAAATTATCGAATACATTTTAAAGGAAAATGGATTTAATGTAGCTAATGTAGGTGTGCTTTCTAGTCAAGAAGACTTTATCAATGCAGCTATAGAAACTAATGCACCGATGATATTAGTATCATCACTTTATGGTCAAGGAGAACTTGATTGTAGAGGGATGAGAGATAAGTGTATTGAAGCTGGTATTCCTGATGTTATTTTATATGTAGGTGGAAATATTGTTGTTGGGAAACAAGACTTTAAAGATGTAGAGAAAAGATTTAAAGATATGGGATTTAATCGTGTTTTTCCACCAGGAACACCTTTTGAAGATACATTAGTTTGGGTAATAGAGGATCTAAAGGCTTTAGAAGCAAAAGGAAAATGAAATATTTATTATTAGATTTTGGATCTACTTATACTAAATTAACTGCTGTTGATATAAGTAAAGCTAAAGTTATTGGCCATACAGAAGCTATAACTACAATTAATACTGATATTAAAGATGGTTATCATGAATGTTTAAAAAAGTTAGAAGCTAAAGTTGGTAAGCAAAAATATGATAAGATTATTGCTTGTTCTTCAGCTGCTGGTGGATTAAAGATGGCAGCAATTGGTTTAGTTGAAAGTTTGACAGTAGAAGCAGCAAGAAGAGTTTGTCTTGGCGCAGGAGCTAAAGTTGATTTAGTTGTTTCAGGTAGAATCAATAAAAGTCAAATGGAAGTTATTACTTCAGGTAAAATTGATATTGTTTTACTTGCAGGGGGAACTGATGGTGGAGACCGTGATACAGTCCTTGAGAATGCCAAAAGGCTTGCTCAAGCAAAGGTCAAAGTTCCAATTATTTATGCAGGTAATAAAGAATGCCAAGATGATATTAGTGAGATTTTAAGTGAAGCTAATATTAAACCTTATACTTGTGAGAATGTAATGCCTTTACTTAACCAATTAAATATTAAAAATACTCAAGAAGTTATTCGTGAAATCTTTATGGGTAATATTATTAAAGCTAAAGGAATAGGGAAAATTGAAGAAGAAATAGATGAAGTTATTTTCCCTACGCCAAAAGCTGTTTTAGAAGCGGCTACGCTTTTAGCTGATGGATATTTAGATGAAGAAGGTTTAGGAGATATTATTTTAGTTGATGTAGGTGGAGCTACCACAGATATTTATTCTATTGCTTCAGGTGCACCATCTAAAGTTTCTGTCTTACAAAGAGGATTAGAAGAACCTTATGCCAAGAGAACAGTAGAAGGGGATTTAGGGATGAGATATTCTGCTTTAGGTATTTTAGAAGCTTTAAGTTTAGAAGAGCGAAAGAAATATTTAAAAGATGGAATTAATATTGAAAAAGAAGCTAAAAAAAGACATGATAATATTGAGTTTTTACCAGCAACTGATTATGATTTTAAAGTGGAAAAAGAAATGGCTAAGGTTGCTTTAGATAATGCAATCTCAAGACATGTAGGTTTCTTAGAATCTGTTTATACTCCATTTGGAGTAATGGAATATCAAACTGGAAAAGATTTAACTAAAGTAAAGTTTGTTATTGGTACTGGTGGAGTATTAATTAATAGCAAAGATACGAAAGATATTTTAAGTTCTATTACTTATACTTTAAAAAAACCAAACGAATTAAGACCATTAAAGAGTGAGTTTATGGTCGATAAAAGTTATATTTTATCAGCTATGGGACTATTAAGTATTGATTATCCAGAAGTAGCTTTAAAAATTATGAAAGAAGAAATTGTGAAGTTATGAAAGTAAGAAATAAAAAATGGACTGAAGAAGAATTTTTAAAAGTTAGAGAAGAAGTATTAAAGTCGTGGAAGACTGGTTCATCTCCACTTTTAGATTTTGAGGTTTCAATTCCTTATTTAAAGAGTCTGCCAAAGAAGAAGAATATGGCTTATGTTTTAAATGAGGCTAAGAGTAAAGGTAGAACTTTAGTTCAACCTAGAGCAGGTGTAGCTAGCTTAGATAAACATATCGAGTTATTACAAAAATTAGAGAAAGCAGGAGCTGATGCTCTTCCTTCTACAATCGACTCTTACACTAGACTTAATCGTTATGAAGAAGCAGAACGTGGTTTAGAAGAAAGTAATCGAGTTGGTAAGAGTATGCTTAATGGCTTTCCGGCTGTAAATCATGGAGTTGAAGCTTGTAGGAAGGTTGTAGAAAGTGTAAATGTTCCTGTTCAAGCAAGACATGGAACACCAGATTCAAGACTTCTAGCGGAGATTGTTCATGCAGCTGGCTTTACTTCTAATGAAGGTGGAGCTATTTCTTATAATTTACCTTATGCTAAGTCAGTATCATTAGAAGATACAATTTACTACTGGCAATATTGTGATCGCTTAGTAGGTTACTATGAAGATCATGGTGTTAGGTTAAATAGGGAACCTTTTGGACCATTAACTGGAACTTTAGTTCCTCCTTGTATTACTAACGTAATTGGAATAATTGAAGCACTTTTAGCAGCTGAACAAGGAGTTAAAAACATTACTGTTGGTTATGGCGAAGGAGGGAACTTCTCTCAAGACTTAGCTGCAATTAATGCTTTACAAGACCAAACAGAATATTATTTATATAAATATGGCTATAAAGATGTAGAGGTTACAACTGTATTTCATCAGTGGATGGGAGGTTTTCCTCAAGATGAATCTGAAGCTATTGGTTTAATTTCAATGGCATCAACGGTAGCTGCTTTATCAAAAGCTACAAAAATGATTTCTAAAACACCTCATGAATCTGTAGGTGTACCTACAGCTGAGGCAAATGCGATGGGTATTAAAGCATCAAAGTATATTTGCAATATCTTAAAAGATGAACCATGCCCTGTAAGTGATAGGTATTATGATGAATATTACCAAATTACTAAAGAAGTAGACTGTTTACTTGCTAAGGTTTATGAAGTTGGTGAAGGTGACTTAGCCGTTGGTGTAGTAAAGGCATTTGAATATGGAATTTTAGATATTCCTTTTGCGCCTAGTAATTATAATGCAGGTAAGGTATTACCAGCAAGAGATAATAAAGGTGCGATTAGAATTTTAGAATTTGGTAATTTAGGTTTAGATGAAGAAATAAAAGATTTTCATAGAAGAAAATTAAAGATAAGAGGACAAGCAGAAGGTAGAGAAGTGTCAATGCAAATGACAATTGATGATATTACTGCTGTATCACGTCAAGAATTAATAGGTAGACCAAGAAAGGATAAATGATGAAAGTAAAAGACGTTTTATTTACAAAATCTTACACAGGATTTTATTTTGATGATCAAAAAGCAATTAAAGCTGGAGCTAAAAATGATGGCTTTAACTATTTAGGAGAGCCAAAGACTCCTGGATTTACAAAGATCAGACAAGCTGGAGAAGCTGTTTCCATTCAAATTATTTTAGAAGATGGTAGTGTTGGTTATGGTGATTGTGCTGCTGTTCAGTATAGTGGTGCAGGTGGAAGAGATCCTTTGTTTTTAGCTGATGATGCGATAAAGTTTTTAGAAAAAGAAATTAAGCCATTACTTTTAAAAGAAGACTTTAGTGAGTTTAAGAGTTTAGCTGAAAAATATGATCATTTAGTAATTAATGGTAAAAGATTACACACTGCGATTCGTTATGGTGTAACTCAAGCTCTTTTATCAGCAGTTGCAGCTTGTCATAAAGTAACAATGGCTGAAATTGTTCGTAAGGAATATAAAATTAAAGGTAAAAAATATAAACCAGTTCCTGTTTTTACTCAAAGCGGTGATGATCGTTATGTAAATGCAGAGAAGATGATTATTAAAGAAGCAGAGATTTTACCTCATGCTTTAATTAATAATGTAGAGACTAAACTTGGCAAAAAAGGTGAAATCTTAAAAGAGTATTTAGTATGGCTTAAAAATAGAATTAAAAGTTTAGGTAAACCTGGATATAATCCAATTATTCAAATTGATGTTTATGGAACGATTGGTCTTGCCTTTAAAAACAATGTTAAGAAAATGACAGAGTATTTAATTGATTTAGAGCAAACTATCGCTCCTTTAAAATTAAGAATTGAAGGCCCAGTTGATGCTGATTGTAGAGAAGAGACGATGGCTTTATTAAGAGATATAAGAGCAGCTTTAGAAGCTAAAGGCAGTCAAGTAGAAATCGTAGCTGATGAATGGTGTAATACTTTAGAAGATATTAAGTATTTCGCCGATAATAAAGCAGGTCACATCTTGCAAATCAAAACTCCTGACTTAGGTGGTATTAACAATACGATTGAAGCAATTCTTTATTGCAATGAAAAAGGTATTGGATCATACTGCGGTGGAACATGTAATGAAACAGATATTTCTGCAAAGACAACAACACAAATCGCTTTGGCATGTTCTGCTAGCCAAATCCTAGCTAAACCTGGTATGGGAGTAGATGAAGCAATAATGCTTGCACGTAATGAAATTGCTAGGGTATGTGCTATTGCTAATTGGAGATTAAAATGAAAGGTCAAGCTGGAACATTAGAATCTAACGATTGTTTAATTACGGTTGAAAAGAGCAGTAAGTTAGAGATCATAATTAATAGTCCAGTTGCTTACCTATACGAAGACGAAATAAAAAAGACTATTTTAGAAGTATTAAAAGAAGAAAAACAAGAGAATTTAAAGATAGTGATGGAAGATAAAGGAGCACTAGATTATACAATTAGAGCAAGATTAATTGCTGCGATAAGGAGGATGAAGTAATGAGAAGAAGTTTACTTTTTGTTCCTGGGGATAATCCAGGGATGCTTCAATCAGCTGGGGTTTATAATGCTGATTCAATAATCATTGACTTAGAAGACTCAATTTCTCTTCCAAATAAAGATAGTGCTCGTATTTTAGTAAATGAGTTTTTAAAAGATCATAAATTAAAAAAGGAAGTAATTGTAAGGATAAATAGTTTTGATAGTCCTTATTATATGGAAGATTTGGAATTATTAGTCTCTGATAACATTGATACGATTTTACTTCCTAAAGCTAATTTAGAAAATACAGTAAAATTAGATGCGATTCTTTCTAAGTTAGAAAAGTCTAAAAAACTTAAAAAAGTGATTAAAATTATTCCTTTAATTGAACAAGTTGCATCATTATTAGAAGTAGAAGAGATTGCTTTATTAAACCGAGTTGATGGTATTTTACTTGGAGCTGAAGATTTAACTACTGATATGGGAGTTGAAAGAACGAAAAAAGGTTTAGAGATTTTCTACCCAAGAGCTAAAGTAGCTATGGCATGTATTAATGCAGGGATTGAGGCAATTGATACTCCATTTACTGATACGAGAGACTTTATCGGTTTAGAAGAAGATTGTCATATGTCTAAGGGATTAGGATTTAAAGCTAAATCAGCGATTCATCCTAATCATATTGATATTATTAATAATGTCTATTCACCTTCAAAAGAAGAAATTGTTTATGCTATTCAAGTTTTAGAAATGGCTAAGACTAACAAAGGTGCGTTTAGTATTAATAATAAGATGATTGATAAACCAGTTATTGAAAGAGCGAAAAAGACAATTGAAAACGCTAAGGCATTTGGGTTAATCTAATGAAGAATAGTTTAGGACGTAAAATCCCTAAAGGGTATCCTTTGTTTGAATCATCAAAAGCTTTTGAAAATAAAAAAAGAGTCTTAATACCTGAAGTTAAAACTAAAAATAGAGAAAAGTTAGTTAAATCTTATTCTGAAGTTTTTGATAAATTAGGAATTAAAGATGGTATGACTTTATCTTTTCACCATCATTTACGTAATGGGGATCAAGTTTTAAATGCTTGTATGGAAGAAGTTAAGAGAAGAAATTTAAAGAATTTAACTATTGCATCAAGTGCAATCTTTCCTAATAATGAGATTTTAGTTGAGTTAATTAGAAATAAGAATGTTACTAACATCTATACTAACTACTTAAATGGACCAGTAGCAGAAGCAATAAGTCATGGAGAATTAGAAGGAATCTTAATTATGCAAACTCATGGGGGTAGGGCAAGATCAATTGAAGCGGGTGAGCTAAAAATTGATGTGGCTTTTATTGCAACTCCAGCTGCTACTAAAGAAGGTGATGGTAGTGGTGTTGATGGTAAGAATCCTTGTGGGGTATTAGGATATCCAATTCCTGATATGTTATATGCAAAGAAAAAAGTGGTGGTTACTGATACTTTAGTTGATAAGTTAACTATTACTGATATAAAGAAAGAATATATTGACTATGTTTTAATTGTTGATTCAATTGGAGATAGTAAAGGTATTGTAAGTGGTACTACCCAAGTAACTTTTGATCCAATTGGTCTAAAGATTGCAAAAGATGCAACACAGCTTCTATATGAACTAGGTGTAATTAAAAATGGTTTTTCAATGCAAACTGGTGCTGGTGGAACATCGCTAGCTGTTGCTAGTTTTGTCAGGGAAAAGATGTTACAAGAAGGCATTAAAGGTAAGATGGCAAGTGGAGGAATTACTTCTTATTTTGTTTCTATGCTTGAAGAAGGACTTATTGAAGAGATAAGAGACGTTCAATGTTTTGATTTAGAAGCAATTCAAAGTTATAAGAAAAATGAAAAACATTATCTTATGAGTGCATCTAAATATGCTAATCCTTATGATGAGCCAGTAGTAAATGATTTAAGTTTTATGATTTTAGGTGCTACCGAGATCGATTTAGACTTTAATGTTAATGTAACTACATCTAGTAATGGTGTGATTATGGGAGGATCTGGTGGGCATTCTGATGCTGCTTATGGTGCAGAAATTGCTTTAGTTGTAGCTAAGACAATGAATGCTAGGATTCCAATTATTAAAAAAGTTGTAACTACAATTACAACACCAGGTAGTGATATAGATTGTTTAGTTACAGAAAGAGGAATCGCAATTAATCCTAAAAGAAAAGATTTACTTGAAAAATTAAAAATGAGTAAATTAAATATTGTTTCAATTGAAGAATTGATGAACTTAACTTATCAGTTTACAAGAGAACCTAAGCCTTTTGAACACAAGGATAGAGTTGTTGGTTTAGTTGAATATCGAGATGGAACAATAATTGATGTATTATATCAAGTTTAAGACCTTCGGGTCTTTTTCTTTATTTAGGTTTTGATTTGTGTTATAATATTATATAAGGAGATAAAAATGGGCGATAAAATTATTCCAAGAACAAAAAAAGATCGTGAACAAGAAGAATTAAAAGCTTACATGGTAGATGATAATGTCTATTTTGTAGTTCATGCAAATGTACCTTATAATTTACTTGATAAGTATTATGATGATTTTCTTGTAGAGTATTTTTATCTTTATTTAAAAAATGAGTTCAAAGTTATTGGTGATAAGTTTGTTTATGATAATGATGGTTCATATTTTTTCTTACATCTTGACTCTAAAGACCCAATTTTCTTAAAACAAAGAACTGTTAGGATTGAAGAAACTCATCCATTAGGAAGGTTAATAGATATTGATATTTATCATAAAACAACTAAATCAATTAGAAGAGAAGATGCTGGGCTTAAGTTAAGACGTAAATGTTTTATTTGTGAGCGTGATAGTTATCAATGTAGGTGGGAGAAAACTCATACTGATTTAGAATATAGTACTTATATTCAAACAATGATCTTAAATTTTCTTAAAGACAAAGTTCAAGAATTATCTTTAAAGGCAATGATTTATGAGCTTGATTTGGATCCTAAGTTTGGTTTAGTTACAAAAACTAGTCAAGGAAGTCATCCTGATATGGACTATAACTTGATGAAAAATAGTGCTTATTTTTTATCAAGTAAACTAAAAGATTATGTAACATTAGGTTTTGAAACAAAATTACGTGATAATTTATATCCTGATATTAAAAACTTAGGTAAAAAACATGAAAAAGCATTATTAGAAAATGCAGGTGGTGTAAATACTTATAAAGGATTACACTTTTTATTAGGATATACTGTTACTGCTTTTGGCTTTATTTGCTCACATAATGTAAAGCTAAAGGATAGATATAGAGGATTAATAAATAAAATTAAGATTTCAGGGCAACCACTTTTCTTTGAATTTTTAGGTGAACCTCAAACTACTGGAGAAAAACTATTCAAAGCTTATGGAATTTTAGGTGCTAGAGGGGAAGTTTTTTATGGTTTAAGAACTGCTCAAAGGGCTTTAAGAGTATTAGAAAAGTATGGGAATTTATCTAATGAAGCTCTAACAATGGCTTTAATTGAGATAGTAAAAAGTACTACTGATACTGTACTTTTTGCAAGGGCTAAAACAGAAGAAAGCTATCGTTATTTTAAAGATTTAATTACTTCAATCAAAGTTTATGATGAAGAAAAAATTAAAGAAGTTACAGAAGAATGTATTAAAAACAATATAAGTATTGGTGGGTCCGCTGATATTTTAGTTGTAGCGATATTTTTATATTTATTAAGAGAGGAGTTTTTTGGTCGTGAATAAGAAAATTGGTGTATTTGATTCAGGATTAGGGGGGATTACAGTCTTAAATTATTTGAAAGATTTTTATCCTAATTATGATTTTATCTACTTGGCAGATAGTTTAAACTGTCCTTATGGAGAAAAAACAAGTAAAGAAATAGAAAATTTAGTTACGAAAAACACACTCTTTTTAGAAAGTTTAGGAGTTGAATTAGTAGTTATTGCTTGCAATACTGCTAGTGCAAATAGTGGTGCTGTAGAAAGATTCACACAAATTCCAATTGTTAGGATTATAAAACCAACAGCCCTAGAAGCATTAAAAAAGACTAAAACAAACAATATTTTAGTCTTAGCTACGAACCTTACAATTGAAAATAAGGCTTATGATAAGTATTTAGAAGGAGTAAATATTTATTCAGTAAAGGGATCAAGGCTTGTTCCTATAGTAGAAGAGGGGTTAATAGATACAAAAGAAGCAGATAGAGTAGTCTTTGAATTACTAGATGGCTATCAAAATAAAGGTATTGATACACTAATTTTGGGTTGTACACACTTTCCTTTATTAAAAATGAGCATCAAAAAAGTGATGCCAGATGTTGTTTTAGTTGATTCTTTTGAGCCTGTAAGGGGAGAACTTGAAGCTCTAATAGGTAAAGGTGAAGAAGGAAAGATGCAAAAAATTACTTTGTATACGACAGGAAAGGCGGAAAATTTTAAGAAACAACTAGGAATTTTTCATTTAGAAAATGCTGCAATAAAAGAAGCAAGGATTTAAATCCTTGCTTTATTTTTGGTATTTTTTTCTATTTTCTTTTGGTAAGTTTCCACCAACTGAGTCGTTAGTTACAATTGCCTTAAACTCTTTTACATCAAATTTATATACAGCTTCAGCTCCTAATTCAGGATAAGCTATTAAAGTAACATTTTTTACTGATTCACTGATTAGTGTAGCAGCACCACCAGTTGCTTGAAGATAGACTGCTTTTTGGTCAATTAGAGCTTTATAGAATTCTTCTGATCTATCGCCTTTACCTATCATTACTCTTACACCTTCTTTCATAAGAGTAGGTGAATAAGGATCCATACGGTAACTTGATGTAGGCCCACAAGGTCCAATAACTCTACCTGGTTTTTTAGGTGCTGGACCAGTATAGTAAATAATTGCATTCTTGGCATCAAAAGGCAAGTCTTTACCTTCTTTTATTAACTTTACTAATCTTTGATGAGCAGCATCACGAGCAGTATAAATAGTTCCTGTTATTAAAACAATATCGCCAGCACGTAAAGATTCAATATCTTTATCAGTTAAAGGAGTTTTTAATTTCTTAATCATTTAAATCACCTTCACTTTGTGACGCATTGCGTGGCACTGTAAGTTTACTGCTACAGGTAGGCTCGCAATATGACAAGGATAAGTATTTACTTTAATTGCTAGAGCAGTTTTAGTTCCTCCTAGTCCCATTGGCCCTACGCCTAAATTATTGATTGCTTCTAAGAGTTCTTTTTCAAGTTTACGTTCAGCTTCACCTTCAGCCTCATCATCAACTTCCCTTAAGATTATTGCTTCTTTCGCAAGCATTGCCGCCTTTTCTAAATTGCCCCCAATCCCAACCCCAACTAAAATTGGAGGGCAAGGTTTACCGCCTGCTTTTTCTACTGTCTCTAATACAAATTTTTTTATACCATCAATTCCATCAGCTGGAATCATCATTTTTAAAGCGCTACAATTTTCTGCTCCGCCACCTTTAGGTGCAGCAGTTATTTTTATTTTATCACCCGGAACAATTTTTGTATGGATAATTGCAGGGGTATTATCTCCAGTATTTATTCTTGTTAGGGGGTTAGAAACAACTGATTTTCGTAAATAGCCTTCAGTATAAGCTTTAGCAACTCCTTTGTTTATTGCTTCTTCTAAATCACCTTCAAAATAAACTTTTGAGCCTATTTCTAAAAAGATTACTGCTTGACCAGTATCTTGGCATAAAGGTAAGTCTAGCTTACAAGCTAGATAATCGTTTTCTAAAATTTGACTAATTATATCTTTTCCTATTTCTGACTTTTCTTCTAATTTTGCCTTTTCTAAAAGCTTTAATTCTTTTTCTCCTAAGTTAATACAAGCATCATATAATAATTCTGCGACTGTATCTTCAATTAGTTTTAAATCTATTTTCCTCATTTTTATCACCTTGCTTTAATTATACTATATTTTTAGAGATTTTAGTAGTGATTTGTGTTAAAATATAGAGAAGGTGAGGCTATGAAAAGAGAGTTAATTAAAAGTAGTTATCCTTTTGGAATTATTGAATATCAAAAGTATTTAGAATATATTAACCAAAAAGGTCCTAAAAAATATAAAGATATGAAATCATTAATTGTTTTCATTTATCCTTTTTCCAACACTTTAGTTAAAGGTAAATATTTACCAGCTAAGTTTGCTTATGGGAAAGACTATCATCAAGAAGTTAAGGAATTAATTGAAGATGCAATTAAAGATCTTAAACTAACTAACTATGAAATTAAAGTTGATGTAAGTAGTCTAAAAGAGAAAACTTGTGCTTACTTAGCAGGGTTAGGTTTAATTGGGAAGAATAGTTTACTTATTAATGAAAAGTATGGATCTTATATTGCAATTGGAATTGTGATTACTGATGAAGTATTTAATGAGTATGATAGACCAATTGAAGGTGATTATTGCAAGGATTGTAATAGGTGTATTAAGGCTTGCCCTAACAAGGCATTAAGTAGTGATGGTTTAGATAAGAAGAAGTGCTTATCTTATTTAAATCAAAGTAAAAGTACTGACTATTTATTTTTTGATAAGATGAAGTATTTATATGGGTGCGATATATGCCAAGATGTGTGTCCTTATAATAAGATAGAAGATTATGGATTAGATAGTTTCTTAATTGACGAAGAGGCATATTTATCATTAGAAGAGTTAAAATCAATGGATGAAAAAGAATATTTAGAAAAGTATCAAGATAAAACTTTTAATTGGATAGGGTATTTACCGATGGTTCGTAATTTGTTGGTATTAAAGGTAAATAATAAGGATATAACAAAGAAAGAATTAGAATTCTTTCAAGAAAAGCATAAGAGTGAAAAATGGTTTTATGACCATATTGAATATTTAAAGGAGAAGTTAGATGAATAATATTGTTTTGTTTGAACCTGAGATTCCTCAAAATACAGGAAATATAATGAGAACAGCCTTAGCTACTAATTTTAAAGTTCATTTAATTGAACCTTTAGGATTTAAGTTAGATGATGTTTCAATAAAAAGAAGTGGAGCTAATCATGTAAAGCATGTAGACTATTTTGTTTATTCATCTTGGGATGATTTTGTATCTAAAAATAAAGGTGAGTTTTACTTTTATACACGATATGGTTTAAAAACTTATACAGAAGTTGATTTAAGTGATACAAGTAAAAACTATTATTATATTTTTGGGAAGGAATCTACTGGCATTGATAAAGAGATTTTAAAGACAAATTTAGATCGTTGTTTAAGACTGCCGATGAATGAACATATGAGGTCACTAAATTTAAGTAATACAGTAGCAATTATTTGCTATGATGCATTAAGACAACAAGGATTTCCAGGACTTTCAATCTTTGAGCCAGAAATCCAAAAAGGTAAAGACTTTTTACTAAAGAAGTAAAAAGTCTTTTTACTTTTAATTGACAAAAACTTTAAAGGTGATTATAATATAGATACTTGGTGTATACACATAAAAAGGAATTAGGTTATGCCTAAGCTGTCCCAGCAGCCGTTGGAGATGATGAAAGATTTAAAGGCCACTGATTTTAATCGGGAAGGTAAATCAAGTAAAGTGAATCTCTAAGCCGGAAGACTTACCAAGTATTAAAAAACTAACATTCCCTGGGGGTGGAAATGGGGCTTTTTTCATTTGGTCCTGTTTTTACCAAAAAAATTAAAAATAGGAGGTTTATAAAATGAAAAAAAGATTAATGTTTGTTTTGTTTTTACTACTTTCATTACTTACATTTGGATGTTCATGTAGTCAAGACAAATTCAGTGTTGAAGTTTTAAAACTTGACGGGACAGCTTTAGTTGAAGAAAAAGAACTAAAGTTAGTAAAGGATCTAGATTTAGTCGCTGTATTAAAAGCTGATGAAGATATTAGATTGGGTGGAAGTGATGGAGAATATGGATTCTATATTACTAAAGCTGGTGGTTATGAAGCTAATGCTTCAGAAAATGAATTCTGGCAACTTTCAGTAAATGGGGTACAATCTGATGTTGGTATTAGTGCTTTAGAAGTAAAAGCTAAAGATAAGATTACCTTACAAGTAACACAATGGTTTGATAGTCTTCATGTAGTTATTAAAGACTTAGAAGGTACTAAACTTTTAGATAAAACTATTGAATATTTAGGATACAAGGAAAGTATTTTAGATACATTATTAAATGATAGTGAAGTTGGTTTAGAAGGTAGTACAGGTGAATATGGCTTCTTTATTACTAAGGTAAAAGGAATTGAGGCTAATGCAGCTGAAAATGAGTACTGGCAAATTTTAGTAGATGGTGTTCCTTCAGCAGTTGGTATTTCTTCATTAGAACTATCTTATGGTCAGACTTTAAGTTTAGAACTATCACAATGGCAAGATTTATTTAGTGTTGTAGTTAAAGATTTGGAAGGAAATGAACTTTTAAATAAATCTATTAATTACTTAGCGTATAAAGAAAGTGTACTAGATGCTTTACTTGCAGATAGTGAAGTAGAATTAGCAGGTTCTGATAGTGAGTGGGGTTACTTTATTACTGGAGTTAAAGGAATTGAAGCAAATGGGGCTCAAAATGAATACTGGCAAATCTTAATAGATGGAGAGCCAGCATCAGTTGGTATTTCTTCAATTGAATTATTTTTTGGTCAAGTACTAACATTTCAGTTAGCTCAATGGTATGATAGTTTTGATTTAGTTGTAAAGAATTTAGCTAATGAAGAGTTATTTAATGATAATATCAATTATTTAGCTTATAAGGAAAGTGTTTTAGATGCTTTAAAAAATCATGAACAAGTAAAACTAGTTACAGAAATTGATGGCGATAAAGAAGTAATTAAGAGCGTGTGTGATTGTAATTTAGCTGCTAATACAGTTTGGTATGTATACAAAAACGGAGAAGTTTATAGAGATGATTTAAATGCTCTAACAACTAGTTATGGAGATACAATTGAAATTAAATTATTAGCAATTGAATAATAAAAATAAAAAGAAGCATTTGCTTCTTTTTTGTTTTGAAAATGGGTTTGTTTATGGTATACTTATACTAAGGTGATTAATTATGAAACAATATTTAGATTTTTTGAAACACATTTTAGAAAAAGGTGAAAGAAGAGAAAACAGGACAGCGATTGAAACAATCTCTACATTTGGCTATCAAATGAGATTTAATTTAGAAGAAGGCTTTCCTCTTTTAACAACAAAGAGAACTTACTTAAGAGCAATTATTCATGAGCTTTTATGGTTTATTAGTGGAAATACAAATATTAAGCCATTAGTAGATAACAATGTTAGGATTTGGAATGAATGGCCATATGAAAAATACAAGAAGTCTAAAGACTATAAAGGTGAATCTTTAGATGAGTTTGTAGCTAAGATTAAAGATGAAGAAGGTTTTTCGGAAAAGTATGGGGATTTAGGACCTGTTTATGGATACGAGTGGCGTCATTTTGAAGGCCAAGATGTGTTTGTAGATCAATTAGCTAAAGTAATTGAAGAGATTAAAACTAATCCACATTCAAGAAGATTAATTGTCTCTGCATGGCATCCAGCTTATATTGAAAGGATGGCTTTACCACCATGTCATTTACTATTTCAGTTTTATGTGCAAAATGGGAAATTATCGTTACAGTTATACCAAAGATCAGCTGATGCTTTCTTAGGTGTACCTTTTAATATTGCATCTTATTCATTACTTGTAATGATGGTAGCAAAGATTTGCAATTTAGGTGTTGGAGAGTTTGTTCATACAGTTGGCGATGCTCATATTTATGTAAACCATTTAGACCAAGTTAATTTACAACTTTCTCGTGAACCTAGAAGCTTACCTAAGATGATTATTCATGGCGAACAAAAGTCAATTGATGATTTTAAGTTTGAAGATTTTGAGCTTGTAGACTATAATCCACATCCAACAATCAAAGGAGAAGTTGCTGTATGATCAGTTTGATTGTTGCGATGACAAGAAAAGGATTAATCGGAAAAGATAATGATTTACCATGGAACTATCCTGAAGATTTAAAGTATTTTAAGAAAACTACTTTAAATAAAACAGTAGCTATGGGAGAGAAAACTTTTCTATCAATCTATAATCGCAATCAAAAACCTTTACCAAAAAGAAAGAATGTTGTTTTTACTTTTGATAAAGATTTTAAATGTGAAGGTGTTGAAGTTTCTCATGATCTTCATAAGTATTTACAAGAGTATAAAGGTGATGATTTATTTATTATCGGGGGAAGAGAGATTTATAGAGAAGCTCTTCCTTATTGTAAGTATTTATATATTACTTTTATTGAAAAAGAATATGAAGGTAATGTTTATTTCCCAAAGGTAAACTTTGATAATTACAAAATTATAAATGAAGAAAAATTAGGTGAACTTACATTTACCATCTTTGAGAGGAGGTAGGTATGTTTCTATTTCTTACTTTGTTTTTTGCAACTCTTTTAAGTTTCTTATATACTTACTTTTTATATGATAGTGAAAGTTTTACTTATTGGGTATTCTTTTTAGGTATTGTTATCTTATTCTTCATTGTCTTTATTTTAGAGGTTCTAATAATTTGGTTATTGTTAGCACCTGTGAATAAAAATAAAGATGTCGAGAAAGTTAAAGAAAATAGGTTTTATTATTTTATTGTAAGACAAATTACTTATTTTTTAGCTCAAATCTTTCATGTAAAGATGTATGTAGCTGGAGAAGAGAAATTACCAAAAGATGGTTTTTTAGCTGTAGGTAATCACCAATCTAATTTTGATCCGATTGCTTCAGTTTGGATCTTTAAAAAACAAAGATTTAAGTTCGTAGCTAAAGATGTATTGTTTAAGTTTCCTTTACTTGGAAAAGCTTTAGTGGGTTCAGGATTTCTTCCCTTAAATAGAAGTGATGTTAGACAAGGAATTCAAGTAATCAATGCATCAGCAGAGCGTATTAAATGTGGAGAAAATATCTTTATTTATCCCGAAGGAACAAGAAGTAAAACAAGAGAATTAATTGAATTTCATGCAGGGTCCTTTAAGATTGCCTATAAAGCTAAATGCCCGATTGCGATTATTGCAACTGATGGAGCAGGTGATTTAGGTAAAAGATGGCCTCTAGCTACTAAAACATTTTTTAAGGTTTGCGAAGTTTTAGAGTATGATGACTATAAAGATATGAATACGCAAGAGTTAAAAGACTATGTTTATAAAGTATTAGATGAAAATATTAAAGATATGAGGGCAAGGATTCCTTCACTTACTAAATATTTAAAGAAAAAAGACTAATTTAATTAGTCTTTTTTTAATAGATATTTAATTTCTCAATTTTCATTTTTTGATTCTTGACAGAAATTATATTTAAACTACCGTTATAAATAACAGTTTTAAAATCAAACTTAGGATCAATAAAACAAACAATTGCTTTTAGGATTTGAGCATGAGTTGCGATAATAATGTTTTTACCTTTGTATTTTTTTTCTAATTCTAAGATTCCTTCAATCCCGCGTTTTTGTAAGTCTTTAAAAGGTTCTAACCCTTCTGTATTTTCACTAGTTAGTTTGATGTATACTTCATCGGTAACTTTATGATTTTCATAAGGGCCAAAGCTTCTTTCAATAAAATGATCATCAATAATGATTTCACCTTTAAATTTTAAATCTTCTTTTATAACTTCAGCTGTTTTCTTAGCACGAGATAATGATGAAGAAATAATTGCATTAAAATAAGGAAATTTCTTTTTTATTAGTTTAGCGGCTTCCTTTGCTTGTTTTATTCCTGTTTCATTTAAAGGATGGTCTGAAACTCCTTGAATTAAACCATTTTTATTGGCATCTGTTTGGCCATGTCTTACAAAACAAATCTTCATATTATACCTCCTTATACTAGTTTTAAGTATATCATATTTAGATAAGTTTTCCAAACATTTCATATTGAAACTTTCGTAAATTTTTTGTATAATAAAATATATAAGGAGTATTAATATGAGCAAGTTAGGAACAATCGCATTAGGAATAAAAGCTCCAATTATTAAACCAGAAGATGATATTTGTAAGGTAGTAATTGAATCTTTGAAAGAAGCAGTAAAAGAAGATGGTTTAAGGATTGATGATCGTGATATTTTATGTATTACAGAAGCTGTAGTAGCTAAGGGGCAAAATAACTTTGCTAGTTTAGATGATATTGCATTTGATGTAAAACGTAAAATGGGAAAAGGAAAGGTAGGTTTAATCTATCCGATTTTTTCACGTAATCGTTTTGCGATTCTTTTAGAAGGAATTGCTAAGGGTGTTGATGAACTAGTTTTAGTTTTAAGTTATCCTAAAGATGAAGTTGGAAATTCTTTAGTAAAAGACTTTCATAAATATCATCTTGACCTAAATAAACAAAGCTATACAGTAAAAGAATTTAAAGAAATTATTCCAGAAGTTAAACATGAGTTTACAGGAGTTGACTATTTGGAACTATATGAAAGCTTAGGTAAAGGTAAAATTACAATTGTTTTAAGTAATAATCCTTTAGAAGTATTAAAGTATACAGATAAAGTGATTGTAGGTAGTATTCATAATAGGAATGAACTAAAAGAAATGTTACTACTTAATAAAGCTAAAAAAGTAATCACATTAGCTGAGATCTTAAATGAACCAGTTAATGGCTCAGGTTATAATAGCGAATATGGGATATTAGGTTCTAATGCTTCCACAAGCCATTCAGTTAAGCTTTTTCCTAAAAGAGACCAAATGCTTATTGAAAGAATTCAAGAAGCTGCATTTAAAGAGTTTGGGAAAAATATTGAAGTAATGGTTTATGGCGATGGTGGTTTTAAAGATCCTGTTGGTGGAATTTGGGAACTTGCAGATCCTGTAGTTTCTCCAATGTATTCAAAAGGGTTAGAAGGAACACCAAATGAGATTAAACTAAAGTATTTAGCTGATAATGATTTTAAAGGTAAAGAAAATATTGAAGATTTAGTAAAGGAAAGAATCAAAGCAAAAGCAAAAGAACTTAAAGGGAAAGCAGAATCTTTAGGAACAACACCAAGAAGATATACTGATCTAGTTGGTAGTTTAGCTGATTTAGTAAGTGGAAGTGGAGATAAAGGCACACCTTTTGTTTTGGTGAAAAATTATTTTAAGAATTATTCTGAATAATAAGGACTTGTTTTAAGTCCTTTTTAAAAAGTGTTAGAATATTTTAGATAAATATGGTATAATATATACTACACATTAAGGAGAGTTTATGAGAGCTGTTGATATTATTATAAAGAAAAAAGAAGGTTTAGCCTTAAATGAAAAAGAAATTAACTTTATGATTAATGGTTACTTAAGTGGAGAAGTTGCAGATTATCAAATGAGTGCGCTTCTTATGGCAATTGTCCTTAAAGGAACAACACATGAAGAAGAAGTACTTCTTACAAAAGCAATGCTTGAATCTGGAGATAAAATTGATTTATCAAAGATTGATGGTATTTGTGTTGATAAGCATTCAACTGGTGGAGTTGGTGATACAACAACACTTGTTATTGCGCCAATTCTGGCAGCACTTGGGTTAAAGGTTGCGAAGATGAGTGGGCGTGGTTTAGGTCATACTGGGGGTACAATTGATAAGTTAGAAGCTATTCCTGGTTTTAATACTAGTTTATCCGAAGAACACTTCTTTAAAGAAGTAAATGAGATAGGTTTAGCAGTTACTGGCCAAACAGCAAATATTGCACCTGCAGATAAGAAAATTTATGCACTTCGTGATGTAACTGGGACAGTAGAAGCTGTAGCTTTAATTGCATCTTCAATTATGAGTAAAAAGTTAGCCAGTGGAGCTGATGTAATTTTACTTGATGTTAAGGTTGGAGAAGGTGCTTTTATGAAGACTTTAAAAGATGCAAAGAAACTTGCTAGGTCAATGGTAGATATTGGTAAAAGCCAAGGAAAGAAAATGGTAGCCTTACTTACAGATATGGAACAACCTTTAGGTGTTGCAGTTGGTAATAGTATTGAAGTAATAGAAGCAATTGAGACTTTAAAAGGAAAAGGCCCTGAAGATTTAAAACTTCTTTGTTTTGAGATTTGTAAGGAGATTTTACTTTTAACTGATAAAGCTAAAGATGAAAAAGAAGCACTAGCTTTAGTTGAAGATTCTGTTAGATCAGGCAAGGCTTTGAAAAAGTTAGAGTTAATGATTTCAGCTCAAGGTGGAAACAAAGCAGTTATTAATGATTATAGTTTGTTTGGTAAAGCCAAAGAATTAATAGAAGTTAAGGCTGAAAAGTCAGGATATATTAAAGCAATTGATGCTTTAAAAATAGGAGAAGCATCTGGTATTTTGGGTGCTGGAAGAATTAAAAAAGAAGATAGTGTAGATTTAGTTGTAGGGATTGATGTCCTAAAGAAAGTTGGAGATTATGTAACTAAGGGAGATCTAATTGCCAGAATCTATGCAAATGATAAAGGTAAAAAAGAAGCTTTAGAAATTGTGAAGTCTTCATTTGAATATTCTAAGGAGAAAGTTAAACCAAGAAAACTTATTTTAGGAAAAATAGAGTAAGTTTAATTATTAGGGGGTAAATTATGAAAGGAGCAAGGTTATTAGGTTGGTATTTTAAGAAAAACTGGTGGCGTTATTTAATCACCTTGCTTTCGATTGTAATTTCTGTTTTCTTAAGAACGATCTCGCCAGATGTTATTGAAAGAACAGTAAATGCGATTAATAGTAATACTCTAACTACAGAATTTGTTTACTATGGTTTTGGAATGTTACTAGGAGCTGCTGTTTTAAGTTACCTTTTTTCTTCAATTACTAACTATTTAAAGGGTTGGTTATTCCAAGATTTATTATATGATACTAAGTTAAAGTTACTTAAAAGTATCTTTAGGCAAGATGGAGATTTTTTTGAAGAGTATTATTCAGGTGATTTAATTGGTAGGTCTACTAGTGATAGTTTCGCAGTTGCTAGGGTTGTAAGTTTTCAGTTTTTTGATTTTGCAGCTACAATTATTACGTTAGCAGTAGCTTTTATTAAAATGATTTCTAAAGATGCAATTCTTACTTTATATGTAATGATTCCAATGCCACTGATTTTTATTGTAGTTTTAATTTTAAGACCAAAGATTTCTCGTAACTGGAGAATGGTAAGAGAAGAAAACTCAAGGCTAAATAACTTAGTTATGGAAAGTGTAAATAATGTCAAGTTAATTAGAGGTTTTAATAAAGAAGACTTTGATAAAGAAAAATTATCAGCTTCTGCCACAAAAGCTTATCAAATTGAAAGAAGATCAATTTACTTAAGAGCGATGTTTGGACCTACATTTAGATTGATTTTAATTATTACTCAAGGAATAGTATTAGCCTTAGGTTCTTATTTGATTATAAATAATAGAGGTTTTACTGTAGGTGAGTTAATTTCTTTTAACCTTTATTTAGGAATGTTCTCATGGCCACTATTTCAACTAGGAAACCAAATTTCTGTATTCTCGCAATCAAGAGTTTCGATTGAGAGAATTGAAGAGATTTTAAAGAAAGAACCAACGATTCAAGATAAGATTAATGCAATTGATGTTCCAAAATTAGAAGTAATAGAATTTAGGAACTTTAATTTTAAGTATCCTAAAGCAGAAAGTGCTACTTTAAAAAATATTAATTTAAAAGTAGAACAAGGAAAGACTTTGGGGATTGTTGGGAAGACGGGGTCTGGTAAATCTACTTTAGTAAAACAGTTATTAAGAATGTATCCATTAACAGAAACAGGTTGTATTAGAATTAATGGCATAAACATTACAAATTATAAAAAACAAAGTTTAAGAGAAAATATAGCTTTTGTTCCTCAAGAAAGTGAGCTTTTCTCAAGGACTGTTTTAGCAAACATCTTAATGGGTGAAGGTAAAGATAGTAGCTATAGCGTAGAAGAAGCTATTAAGATGGCAGACTTTGAGAAAGATATTCCTTATTTAACAAATGGCTTAGATACGAAAGTTGGTGAAGGAGGAATGACTTTATCTGGAGGACAAAGACAAAGAGCATCGATTGCTAGAGCACTACTTAAAAACAGTGAAGTTTTAGTTTTAGATGATTCGCTATCTGCAGTTGATGGTGTTACGGAAAAGAATATTTTAGAATCGCTTAAAAAATATCGTGCTAATAAAACTAATATTATTATTGCACATCGTCTATCAGCTGTTATTGAAGCTGATAAGATTGTTGTTTTAGATAAAGGTACAATTACTGAAGAAGGAACTCATGAAGAGTTAATGGCTAAACAAGGTTGGTATTATACTCAGTATAAAAATCAAGAGTTAAAGGGTGAAAAAGATGAAATCTAGAAAAGAAAGTTTGAAGCTAGATTACACATCAAAAGAAATCTTAGCTCGTGTATTTAAATATGCTTGGCGTAATAAGTTTGTTTTGCTTTTATCGGTGTTTTTATTAATCTCGTTTACTTTTTTAGAAATGGTTCAACCTTTAATTACAAAACAAATTATTGATACCGAGTTAACTGGTGTTCAGACAACTTGGGTTGAAACAATGGATTCATCTAAAGCAAGTTATAATGGTAAGTTTTATGAAAAAACTGATCAAAATACGGGAAACATTTATACAATCAAATATTCTAAAGATTTAGAAAGCTATATCTTTATTGAAGGAAGTTATAAAGAATATTATATTGAAAGTTTAGATCAAAGTACTAATACGATTAATTTAAAGAAAGATGATTTAAGTATAAGTAGTAATTATCAAGTTTTAGGAGATGATATAACTAAGTTTTATAGTTTATCTAAACCTTTAATTACAAGATGGATTATTATCTTTGGTATTATTTCTATTTTAATTTTAATCTTTAGATTAACTCAAAGGGTTACTTATGTTAGTGCTTCAATGAAGTTAACTTTAGATTTAAGAAAAGAAACTTTTGATAAGTTAAATAGACTACCAATTGCTTACTTTAGCACTGAACCTTCAGGTAAGACAGTTACAAAAATGATCTTTGATTCTGAAGGTGTAAGAGGAGTTTATGATGTAATGTTTGAGATCTTTAGTGCATCGATTTCATTAATTATAGTTTATGTTGGTTTATTTGTTTTAGATTATAGATTAGCTTTACTTACTTTCTTAGCTTTCCCGATAATTTGGATTTGGCTTACTGTTTACAGAAGTAAAGTAAATCATTATAACTTTATGATTAGAGAGTCAAACTCAATTTTAAATGGAAGGTTAGCAGAGTTTGTAAATAGTGTTGGTGTTATTCAAATCTTTAATAAAGAAGAAAAGATGAGTAATGAATATAATAATATGCTTATTGAGAATACTGGTTATCGTAATCGAAGATTAGTTATTACAACATTTTTTGGAAATGAGATGTTAATGACAATTCAAAGAATTATTGTAGCTTTTGTACTTTTATACTTTGGTTTAAGGTATTTTGATACAAGGACACTACTTATTGCAACAACAATCTCTGTTTATATTGACTATATTGGTAGATTAGTTCAGCCAATATCTTCAGTTTTTGCCAATCTTAATACTTTAGAAGACTCACTAGTTTCTGCTTCTCGTGTTTTTAGTTTCTTAGATGAAAAAGAAGATACAGGATTGGGGGAAATAACTGGTAAAGAGTTTACAGGTAAGATTGAATTTAAAAATGTTTCTTTTTACTATGAAAAGGAAAACTATGTTTTAAAAGATGTATCCTTAAAGATTAATCCAGGTGATTTTGTAGGGTTAGTTGGACATACTGGTTCAGGTAAGAGTACAATGATGAGTCTTTTAGAAAGATATTATGATTTAGAAGAAGGAGAGATCTTACTTGATGGTGAGAATTATCTAAACTATTCTAAAGCAGATATTAGAGAAAACATTGGTTTAATCTTACAAGATGCCGTTATTTTTGAAGGGACAATTAAAGAGAATATTGCTTATGGCATTGAAGCAACTGATGAGGAAGTAATAAATGTACTTCTTGCAATCGGTGGTGATAAGTTTGTTTATGAGTTAAAAGATGGTATTCATAGTAAGACTAGTTATCAAGGTGAAAACTTATCAATTGGGGAAAAGCAAATTATTGCTTTTGCGAGGATTTTACTAAAGAATCCTAAGATTTTGATTTTAGATGAGGCTACAGCTAATATTGATACAGAAACTGAGCTTTTAATTCAAAATGCTTTAAATGTCTTAACTGAAAACAGAACTACTTTTGTAGTTGCACATAGACTATCTACAATCCAAAATGCAGACCATATTATTGTCTTAGATGAGGGTAGGATTGTAGAAGAGGGGAAACATCAAGAATTAATGGCTTTAAAGGGTAAATATAGAGATATGTATGAAGCCCAAATAAGGAAACAAGGAGGAAATTAAAATGTTTTTAAATGGCATTTTATTGAGTCTAGCTGATATAGATAAAGGACTTTTATTAGAACAAGTCTTAAGAGTTATTGCTTGTGTAATAATCGGTGGAGCTATCGGTTATGAAAGAGAAATTAAAGCTAAACCAGCTGGATTTGTAACTTTCATTTTAGTTTGTGTAGGTAGTTGTATTATCGCAATCTTACAAGAAAACTTATTCTTAGCTAATCCAGAACATATGGATAGATCAAGAATAATCGCTCAAGTTGTATCAGGAATTGGTTTTCTTGGTGCTGGTACTATTCTTTACCAAAGAGGAGCAGTTAAAGGGATTACTACAGCGGCGATGTTGTGGTTAGTTGCGGCACTAGGAATTATGGTAGGTTCTGGTGGAACACTTAACTATATTATTGCAGCAATCACAGTAGTAGTTGTTTTACCAACTGTTATTATTTTTCGAAGATTTGGTGAGAAAATTTCAACTGGAAGAAGGGTTTATAAGATTAGAATCCTTTTTGAGGAAAATTGCGAGAAAGAACTATTTGAGTTCTTTGCAACTAGTGGAGTTACAATTAGAAAGTCATACTTTGTAAATAAGATAAGAGAAGGAAAGAAAGAATTAAAAGAATCTTATATTTACTTATCTTTACCAAAAGGAATGACTTTAAATGAACTTCTTGAAAAACTATCAGCTTATAATGAAATTTACGAAGTTTCAGAAGCTTAAATTAAAAAAACTACTATTACTTAAAAGTAATAGTAGCTATGCCGCTGTGTTGGAATAGGTAGACAAACTTGACTCAAAATCAAGCGCTGAAAAGCATGCCAGTTCGAGTCTGGCCAGCGGCACCATTTAAGCCCTCTTTATAAGAGGGCTTTTTGTTTAAAGTAGTTTTTTAAATCATAAAATGATATAATGATTAAAAAGAAAGGTAAAGTATCTATGCGTATTCTAAGGACAGTAATTAGAAGAATTGTTAGGGCGGCTAATATTGATTATAAAGGTCGGAAAGGAGAATTCAAGGTTAACGAAATTCTTGATACTCTTTCAGCAGAAGATACTAAGCAAAAACATATTAACAATTTCACACTTTTAGATGAAAAAGACAAAAGTCACCAAATTGATCATATTGTTATTAGAGAAAATGGTATTTTTTGTATTGAAACTAAAAACTTTAGAGGAGTAATTCATGGCAATGAAAAACAAGAAAAGTGGATACAAACTATTCCTAGTAGTGGTAGAAAATATCGTTATTTAAATCCTATAAAACAAAATGCATCACATGTTTATCATTTATCAAAAGCACTAGGAGATAAGTATAAAATAAATTCACTAGTTGTCATGATTAGAAATAATGCTAGTACTATTCAATCTTCAAATGTAATTAATTTAAATGAACTAGAGGATTACTTAAATAACTATAACGATGGTATCCACTATTCAAATGGGGAAATAATTGAAATTTATAATAGCCTTAACGATTTGCAAGCAGATATTACTAATTTAGAACATGTTCAAAACATTAGGCAAACTAAAAGAGAAATAATACAAGGTGTATGTCCTAGATGTGGTGGTGAGCTTGTAGAGAGGGAGGGAAAATATGGTAAGTTTTATGGATGTTCTAATTTCCCTGATTGCAAGTTTACTGAAAATAAATAATTAAAATATGCCCTTATATAAAAGGGCTTTTTTATTTTATTTACTCTTGATTTTTGGGGTGAATTGTTCTATAATAAATATAAGAAAGCACCCCAAAGAAAAGGAGGTTTATATGGAAATTCAATATGGTAAAATCCAAAAGCTATTACGAGAAAGATCTAACTTAAAAGCAAAACTAAAACTTATTCCTTATGATGGTTCAATTGAAATAAAGACTAGAGGAGAAAATAAATATATTTATCTTCGTAAAAAAGTTGAAGGTAAAAACACCTCTAGTTATGTAGATGTATATAGCGAAAGACTATATAACAATATTTCTTTATTACTTGAAGAATCAAAGGAATATAAAAAGAAACTTAGAAAAGTTAATAAAGAATTAACATCATTAGGTTTTGAAGAAAAGGAACTAACTGAAAGAGTATTGATGAATATTGATTTTGCTAGAGCAAATGTAGCAAACTATATTCATAGTCAAGCAATTTTAGAAGGTATCCCAACAACCTTCCCAAAAACTAAAGCTATTTTAGATAATGAGATTGTTAGTGAAATGAGAACTAGTGATATTCTAAAGATAGTAGATTTGAAACGTGCTTGGGAGTTTATTTTAGATAAAGATGTTATAGCATCTAAAACTAATTATTATCTGTTATGTCATATTGCTAGTATTGTGAATGAAAATTCATTGATTAATGGTGGAAAGATAAGAAGTGTTCCAGTAACTATAACTGGGGCAAATTATATACCTCCAATTCCAATTGAGATAGATGTGAAAGAAGCAATTCAGAAAATAGTAAATAGAGAAGATGATGCAATTGATATTGCTATTGATCTTTGTTTATACTGTATGAAGACGCAGATATTTATTGATGGAAATAAAAGATCATCGGTGATATTCGCAAACCATTACTTAGTTTCTCAAGGTGGAGGATTATTGATTATCTCAGAAGAGAGAGTTCCTAAATTTGCAAAGCTTTTAGTAGCTTATTATGATGGAAAAGATCAAGGTGAAATAAAACAATTTATGAAGGAAGAATGTTGGTATAAGTTTTAAAAATTAGGGTATTGTAACCCTAATTTTTTACTTGCAAATAAAGAAAAAAGGAGTAAAATATACGGGTAAGAAGATTAAGAGAAGAAGATATTATGGACGTATTAAAAGAGTTTTTTGGTATAGGTGGATATAGTAGAACACCTGAAGGTGCCTGGAGCTGGCAACATATTTTATTTACATCAGTTATGATCTCAATCATGATTTTTCTAAGTATCTTGTTAGGATTAAAATTTAGGAAAAATGAAAGAATCAAACAGAAAACAATTGTGATTGCAGCAATTGCAATTAATGCATTTGAGATATTTAAAATTACAATGCTTTCGATTAGAAATGGAGATTTTTTTGATACGATCATCCATACCTTACCTTTATTTTTATGTTCAATTATGTTAATAGTGTTACCACTCGCAGCATTTACTAAAGGTAGATTAAAAGAAGCATCGTTAGACTTTGTTTTAATTTTTGGTTTTATTGCAGGGGTGTTTGGAACTGTTGGTGCTGCACAAAATTATAATGCTTATCCTGTTCTATCATTAGACAATGTTGTTAGTGCAATTACTCACTGCATTTCCGCATTCTCATCTTTGTTTATTGGAATTACGGGAATGGCTACATTAAAAGCCAAAAATATGTCGATTACGGTAACTATATTATTGGTTGTTGTAGCATTAGCTCCAATCGCCAATTTAACAATCCCTTATAATTATATGTTTTTAGAACGTCATGATGGTACTCCATATTCAATCTTTTATAATATGGTTAATGGTAATTTAATTCTATATAAGATTTTGGTTATTGGAGGATTTGCATTATTAATTGGTGTTTTCTATTTATATAGATTTTTAAGAGAAAGAGTTCGAGAAAGAAATAAAAAGGTGAGTTATGCATAAAAGGTTTGAGAATATCAAACCTTTTTTATTTTGGAATATATTTTTGTTGCAAAGTAAGAAAAAAGGAGTAAAATATATTAGTAATCAAATTTAGTTGAAAGGAGAATTTATGAAACTAAAGCAGTTAAGCGATGAAGATCTCACCTTGTATAAGAAGCTATTGCAAGAAGCATTCCAATATGGTTATGAATCATTTACTGGAAAGCAAGAAAATGAGGTAGTACCAGATTATGAAATTGAGGAAAGCTTACATGAAGCTGATTCTCACGCCTATGTTATGGTTAATGATGAAGATCATATTTTAGGTGGTGCAATAGTTATTCTTTATCCAGAAGCAAAACGTGGATTATTAGATTTTATATTTGTGAAGGTTGAATATCAAGGCCAAGGTATTGGTCAAAAGATGTGGAAAGAAATTGAAACATTATATCCTGAAGTAGAAGTTTGGGAAGCAACTACACCATATTTTGATGTTCGCAATATTCATTTTTATGTAAACAAATTAAAATTTAAGATAGTTGAGTTCTATAACACTAAACATAAAGAGTCTATAGATTTAGCTGACAATTTCAGTGAGAATCTTGATTCAAGAGTGTTTAGGTTTGAAAAAGTAATGAAATAAGTAGTTATGTTTTTTAGGGGTCCTTTTGAAGAAGGGTCTTTTTTTATAGAAAGACATTTTTCACAATTGAAGGATTATAATTATTAAATTTGTGATATAATTTATAGAAAGATGTGTAATGGAGGAACGAATATAAGTGAAAGAATTAGATAAACTACCATTTTCAAAAAGATATAAAGAAAGGATTGAAAATGGAAAAATTAATGTGTTCATTTCTGATGATGCTAATTATCAAATATTTAAACATTTAGAGGGTTATGATGAATCAATAAGATTTACAAACTTTAGTGGTGGTTATGATTGCAAAATGGTAAGCGAACGAGCATTAAATGATATAAAAAATTTTTATGTTCCAAAAGGTTATCACAACAAAAAATTTTTTGAAATTACAGATTTTTATGAATTAAAATATTCTCCATCATATAGTATATTGGACGGTATAGAGTTTTTTTCTAGAAATTTAATGGGTGAGTATGACCAAAATAGATTGAAAGACGATATGAATTTAATATTCGAATCAAACAAAATAAACATAAAATTTGATGGGTTTAAGATAGTGCTTATTGATATAGATTTAGATAAATATAAAATAACGGAATTTCCTATGGAAAAAGTTGTAGAGGAATATTTAAAAGAGGCAGATGATTTGTATGTTAGAGGAGATAAAAGATTAGCTTTAGAAAGAGTATGGGATGCCTTTGAGAGAATTAAAACCATATATTGTAAAAAGGCTAATTTAGATAAAAAAGGCTCTTCTGTCAGGTTGCTCAAAACTTTAGCAGGTGACAGTGATGAATTTTATTCTCTACTAAATAATGAGTTTATCACATTGACTAATATAGGCAATAAATTTAGAATTAGAAAACATGAAACGGATAAAACAGAAATAAACGATAATTTACATTTTGAATATCTCTATAAGAGATGTTTATCCTTAATGCGTTTAATTTCTGAAAAAATTGTCATATTAGAATCAAAGGAAGATTAATAAGATATAATTTTAATATTACACGAGTAGCAAAATGAATATAGAAATAGATTTAAGCAATGTTATCTTAAAAACGGAAAGATTAACTTTAAGGCCTTGGAAAGAAGAAGACTTATAAGGAAGTTATTAAATACTTGTTTGAAGAAGTAAAGCTAGACTTTATTATGATTACGTGTTATAAAGATAATCCTCAATCACAAAGGGTAATTGAAAAAAACGGATTAAGCTTATATAAGGAAATTGAATTACCTAGTACTAGTGGCAAACTAAAAGAGAGCTATGCTTTTATCTTAAGAAAAGAAAATTATAAATAAAAGTTCTGTAAATAGTTAGTAAAGTAAAGAGTTTTCTTTTTGTTTTATGATAGAATAAAAATATAGGAGAAGCTTATGAAGAATTTAATTGTCTATGGTAGTAAATACGGATCTAGCAGGAAATACGCTGAAAAGTTAAGTGAATTAACAGGAATTTATCTTGCAGACTATAAGGAAGTTACTGACTTAAAAGCATATGATAATGTTATTTATTTAGGTGGTATTTATGCTGGTAAAGTTAGAGGTTTAAAGAAAACAGCTAAAAAGTTAAGAAACGATGCTAGATTAATAGTAGTTACTGTTTCTTTAGGGAATCCTAATTTAGATGACAAACTTAAAGAAGATGTAAGAACGCAAAACAAGAAATTAATTAAAAAGCCTTTATTAGAAAAAATTAAATTCTTTCATTTAGTAGGTAGTATGGACTATCCAAACTTAAAAGGATTTGATAAGAAAATTATTAAATTTGTTTTTAAAATGTTTTTAAAGAAAGATCCCCAAAATCAAAAAATCATTGATGTTTATAATGGTAAAGTTGATGAATTAGACTATAGCAGTTTGGATAAAATAGTTAGTTATTTAGAAGAAAAAGAGATTATTAAATAGAGAAAATAAGCCTTAAAAAAGGCTTATTTTTAATAGATTAAGGTATTATTTCTTTCTTGTAGATTTAAGTTTAATATGATATAATATATCGGTTGAATTAATGAAAAGGTGGTGATGAGATGTCAATTTTAGAATCAATTAAGCTGGCGGAAAAGAAGGCTGAAGATTTAAGAGTTAATGCTAGACGTGATTTAGAATTAAAAGAAGAAGCAGTTAAAGCAGAAATTGATAAAGAAGTTTTAAAGATTGAAAAAGAAACTAAAACAAAAATCGATAAATCAATTGAAGCTAATGATTCTGAGATTTTAAAACTAAAAGAAGATCTAAAATTAAAAGTTAAAGAAGATGCTAAACTTATTACCCAAGAGGCTTCTAAAAACAAAGCTAAAGCGACTACCTTCATTTTAAATGAGGTGCTTGCTAGATGATTGTTTCAATGAAGAAAGCTAAAATTGTAGCTTTAAAAGAAGAAAAGGAAAAGCTTCTTTCGGAATTACAAAAGTCAGGGTTAGTGATGCTAATCCCAACTGAAGAAGAAACTATTTTAATTGATGTTTCAGAAAACGATGATGTAATTGAAAGAACAGAAAAAAGTTTATCTTTCTTAAAACAGTATCAAGAAAAGAAAGATTCATTCTTAGCAAGAACAGAAGTAAGTTATGATGAATTCTTTAATTATGATCAAAAGAAGATGGACTTACTTTTAGAACTAGAGAATTTAGAAAAAGAAATAGCTTTAAAGGAAGAAGAAAATAAAGCTTTACTTGAAGAAATAAAGCTTTATGAGCCTTGGTTAAAGTTAGAAGCAAAAGTGGAAGATTTAAAGTCATCAAGATATACTGACCTTTTTGTAGGGTATATTGGTAGTAAGGATGAAGAAAAGTTTCTTGAAAGTTTAGATGCCTTAGGCTCTGATTATAAACTATATGGTCTAGATAAAGAAAAAAGAGCAATTATTTATGCTTCATATTATTTAGACAAAGAAGAAGTTGACTTACTAAATAAAGAATTTCAATTTTCTGAACACAAGTTTGAAGATAAGGGATTTGTAAGAGATATTGTTAAGAATAAAGAAAAGCAGATTATTACTAATAACTTATTTATTGATGAAGCTAGTAAAAAGTTAGCTAAGTTAACAGAAGATAAAGAAAAACTTTATGTTTTAAGTGATCAAGCTGCAACTGACAAAGAGTTAAAACTTGCTCCAAGACAGTATACTTTAGAGACAGTTTATTTAGAAGGCTGGGTAAGAAGTGATAAAGAAGATGATTTAAAGAAAGTTTTAGAAACTTCAGTTAGTTGTTATGATTTAGTATTACTTGATCCAGAAGAAGGAGAGAATCCACCTACATGCAATAAAAACAATAAGTTTGTAGAGCCATTTCAAAGTGTTACAAACATGTATGAAGTACCTAATTATAAAGAAGTAGATCCTAACCCAATGATGAGTATTTGGTTTTGGTTTATTTTTGGAATGATGATGGGTGATGTTGGTTATGGTGTAGTAATGCTTATTGGAGGAATTTTATTCTTAAAGCTTAAAAAACCTAAAGGGATGTTAAAGCAGATTGGTAAGATTATTACTTATTCATCTATCCCAACAATCCTTTTTGGAGTTTTATATGGATCTTACTTTGGTTTTGGCTGGTTTGAACCAGTTTTTGTAAACCCAGTTAAAGAACCATTAACAGTATTAATCTTTTCTTTTGGTGTTGGTTTACTTCACATTATCTCTGGTTTAGTTGTAAAGATGTATGCTAGCTTTAAAGCTAAAGATTACTGGCAAGCTATTTTAGATGACTTTCCATGGATAGTATTATTACTTGGACTTGGTGTTTTTGCAGTTGGTCTTAAAATCGAAGGTTTATCAAAAATTGGTTTGATCATGATTGCTGCATCAGCTGGAATAATTACAATCTTTGGTGGAAGAAGAAAGCAAGGTTTTATCCGTAAAATTACTGGTGGATTTACGAGCCTTTATGGACTTGTAAACCATATGAGTGATGTTTTGAGTTATTCAAGATTACTAGCTTTAGGACTATCTACTGCAATTATTGCCGAGGTTATGAATAGACTAGCAGGAATGGTACAAGGAAGCATTATTGGAATAATAATGTCTGTCTTTATTTATATAATTGGTCATATCTTTAATATAGGTATGGGATTACTATCTGCTTATGTTCACGATAGCAGATTACAATATATTGAATTTTTTGGAAAATTTTATGAAGGTGGAGGATATGAATTTAGACCACTTTCAGTTCAGTTAAAGCACGTTGATGCAATAAAATATAAGGAGGAGAAAATATAATGACATTAGCGATTATTGGTGCAGCACTAGCTGCAGTATTAAGTGGAATTGGTTCTGCTTATGGAGTATTAATAGGCGGAAGAGCAGCAGCAGGAGTTGTTTCAGAAAAACCTGATTTATTTGGACGTTTACTTGTATTACAAGCACTACCTGGAACACAAGGAATTTACGGATTTATCGTAGCAATCATGGTACTAGTTCAAGTAGGAATATTAGGAGGAACTCCAGTAGCACTTACTGAAGCTCAAGGCTGGTTATTTTTTGCAGCTTGTATGCCAATAGCAATTGTAGGTTTATTATCAGCTATTTTCCAAGCTAAGATGTCTGTAGCAGCTATTCATATGACAGCTAAACAACCAGATGCTTCTGGTAAAGGTATGACTATGACAGTATTAGTTGAGACATATGCAATTTTAGCTTTACTTGTTAGTATTTTAATGGTTATTGGTATTCCAGTATAGGAAATAAAATAATGGCTAAAACAATTTACGATAAAATTATCGATAAAGGAAAAGAAGATGCTAAGCAAATCTTAGCAGATGGCCTAAAAAAACTAGAACAATTAAAATTAGAAAAAATAGAAGAAGCTAAAAACAAACAAAAAGATGAATTAAAAAAACAAGAAGCGTTAAATCAAAGTAAAAAACAAGCAGCTTTGATTAATGCAAGACGTGAAGCTAAAAAGTCAGAAATTAAATTAAAACAAGCTTTATTAAAAGAAACAGTATCGGATGCAGTAGCTAAATTAGATAACTTAAAACAAAATGAACTTTTTGATTTTGTTTTAAAATTAGTAAAAGAAGATGATTTATCAGGTAAAGAAGTTATCTATGTAAATAAGAAAGACTATTCTAAATATCTAGTTACATTTTCTTCAAAAAAAGAAGATGAGTTAGTTGAACTAGATAAACTAAATAATGCTTTAGGTAAAGGTTTTGAACTTAGATTATCTAACAAAGCTATGAATTTAGATGGTGGTTTTTATATAGTTTCCGAAAAGTATGATATTAATCATTCATACTCTGCTTTAGTAGATAATTTTTTAGCTAAGTTAGAAGCAGACTTAAACAAAATTTTATTCAGCGAGGTTAAGTAATGAACTACCCTTATGCGAATGGAGTTTTGAAAGTAAAAGAAGCAGATCTATTTACTAATGCTTCATACTTAAGGTTAAAAGACTCAAAAGACATTTTGAAGACTTTAGAAGAATTAGGCTATGAGAAAAAACAAACAATAGAAGCAACTTTAGTAAATGAGTTAGTTAAAACTAAAGATTTGATTCAAAGTTTAAGTCCTAATCATAAACTTACAAATTGTTTCTTTTTAGTAAGCGATGCTACTAATGTAAAAGCATATTACAAAGCAAGGATTTTTAATTTAAGTACAGATGATTTATATGTTCCAAATAGCAACTTTAGTAAAGAGAATCTAGAG
>ENA-UPTA01000101-UPTA01000101.1-activated-sludge-metagenome-genome-assembly--contig:-NODE-101-length-87336-cov-28.854940_pt1 | contig 87336 bp, 76 predicted proteins | sample MGYA00238184_ERZ773361 | MGnify/ENA primary metagenome ERZ773361 (study PRJEB29100, sample SAMN05720205) | activated sludge metagenome | isolation source: anaerobic digester from wastewater...
ACCACCCAAAAAAAGAAAAACCTCGTTGAACCTGTGGTAGCAGGGTGATAGAGTAATTGCGCAAACAAAAAAACTATCATCAACGAGGTGGCAGGTCGGAAGCATTGCCCCACAAGCCACTTAACCAAGCCCGCTTCTTTCGCAGGACGGACAATGGCAGATGATTGTTGTTACCGGTACTGCCTCTCGCTCGGTCGAGTCAAAAAGAATCGACCGAACATGGGCATAATCCCTACAGCGTCCTTTTTATTAAAATCAATCATTGAGTAATTTAAGTCCACTCATTGAGTAATATGCCTTGTTATTGTTAATAATCAATGATAATAAGGCATTATGGAATATAAAAGAGACCTCTATTTTCGTCTTTTAGATATGCTGTCAAAGCAGACGCCTGTGGTTCACGTTTTAATTGGGCCAAGGCAGGTGGGTAAAACAACCATTGCGCGGCAGATTCGGGAATCTATTGATTTTCCCGCCATTTATGCGTCAGCTGACAGCCCTGTGCCGCTGGATGCGTTTTGGATTGAAATGCAATGGCGGCGGGCGGTTTCTGAAGGCAGCGCCCTCAATCTGCCGGTTTTGCTGATTCTGGATGAAGTGCAGAAAGTTCCTGGCTGGAGCGAAACCCTTAAACTTCTGTGGGATGGACGGACAAATGCGCCGGAAATTCGCGTGCTGATTCTGGGCTCGTCTTCGCTGCTCATGCAGGAAGGGCTTACCGAGTCTCTGGCCGGACGGTTTTATCTTCACCGCTGCCAACACTGGAGCTGTCTGGAATGCAAATCAGCTTTTGGCTGGTCGCTTGAGCAATGGCTCTACTTTGGAGGCTATCCCGGGGCGACGGCATTTATCCACGATGAGTCCACATGGAAACGTTATGTTGTCGATTCACTGATTGAAACCGTTTTGGCTCGCGACGTGCTTCAAATGAGCCGGATTGCCAAGCCGGTTCTTCTCCGCCATCTGTTTGCGCTTGCCGCCACCTTGCCCGCGCAATGCATTTCATTTACGAAGATGCTGGGGCAACTGCATGACGCCGGCAATACCACAACGCTTGCCCATTATTTAAAACTGCTGGAAGCGGCTTTTCTGGTCAGTGGTCTGGAGCTTTTCTCTCGCAATAAAACGCGTAGGCGTGGCAGCAGTCCAAAACTGGTAATCTGGAACAATGCGCTGATCAACTCCCTTTCCACGCGAACAATGGAGCAGGCGATGGGTGATGCGATCTGGCGCGGCAGGCTGGTTGAAAATGCGGTGGGCGCAAATTTATGTGGCAATCTCAATTCCATCGAATACAGCGTCACCTATTGGCGTGAAGGAAACTATGAAGTGGATTATGTAGTGGCCAGAGGCCGTGATATCTGGGCCATTGAGGTTAAAAGCGGCGCGAGCGGAAAAACTTCCGGGCTGGCGCGTTTTCTGAAAGCTTATCCCGAAGCAAAAGCTCTGATGATTGGCGGGCAGGGTATTCCGTTGGATGATTTTTTCAACCGCGATGTTCACCATTGGCTGGTCTGATTATGAATATTTCCGCCAGCCATTCTTAAAAAAGAGGGGAGCTGGCAAGCTTCATTCAATGACATTGATATACATCCTGATCATTTCCGCGGTAAAACAGCTTTCAGGATTGTCGTTAATTGCAGCGAAAAGCCGTGACGACGGCGGACGCTGTCACGGCTGAAAAATTATTTGCGCACCTAAACCGAGCAAACAGGCAATTTCCGCCTGCTCATATTTAACGGAAAAGCCAGAGGCGATTTGGTTCGGCCATTATTAGGGACGTGTGCCGGCTTTATACTGATCTTCAGTTATTTCAATTACTTCTGACTGCGGCAACGTTACCTTGGTTCTTGATGTTTCGTCTTTGAACTGGATTACGCCATTGCCTTTATTGTCGATGCTGTCCGTATAATAGACCTTGTTTGAAACCGGGTCCACAACCTTGTAATAGCTTGCACATCCAAAAATGACGAAGATGAAAACAAACGACAAACAATACAACAAAACCCTTTTTCTCATTTCTGTTTCTCCCTTCCTGATATTGTGGTTCACCTTTTGATCGTGAACAGCCGGTTTCCGTATGTATTGGAACCTTTCTCACGTCAACCGAGGCATACAGCGTGAGTAATTGCGTGTCAAGGCAAAAGTAAAACCGGGGTAGTTGGGGGCATCATTCAAAATATCAATTCATCTTCAAATGGAAAAACTGGCTTAATGATTTGTCCCCGCCGCCCGGTTGGCCGCGGCAATCGACTGATGTGTTAGATCAATGGACTGGCCGAGGGTGTTCAGGGTCTGGCTGGAATTATGAAAGCCCATGGAGTTTTCCGCCAACACAAAACGACAATCAGGACAACCAGGAAAACAGCCGCCAGAATTTTTAAAAGCATATTTTTACTTTTCAACTTGAATTCCTCCTTGGTCTTTTCCTCTGCCGTGAACCAGATAACGATGGCACTTCAGGCAATCAGCTTCTTCCTGCGCCATCGGCGTGGCGGCAATGGTCGATGCATGACAGCGGATACAATTGCCGTTGATGATTTTACGGGCATTGGTGGATAAGCCGATGCCAATCTGATAATCACCCATCGTTTCATGAATTAAATCATTGATGCCGGCCTTCGCTATGAAGAAGTCTTTGACTAAGCAGTCAATTGGAAGTACGTTTATTAGCGCCATACGCTGTTATGGTTTTCGTTGATCCTGAAGGAAAGGTAATTTTGGCAGGTGGTGTTCATAAATTAGTCAGTTAGGGAGCACAGCAAAGCCTTTGAGGGTTTTCCTACCGGTCTGCCTTTGTAAATGCGTTGGAAGCATTGGAAATGAAAGAAATAAGGGTGTATGGTCTCGATAGCTAGAAAAACCGTTATCCTCATTCTGCTGGTTTCGTTTTACACAGTCGGATATCTTGGCATCAACCGGCTGAATGCCTATCGGGATTCTTATTATGATGTTTCGTTTTGGTTTGAAAAGGACATTCCTTTTGTTCCCTCTTTCATCATCGCCTACTCCTTGGTTTTTGTTCTGGTGGCGATTTTATTTTTGATGCTTGAAAATATGGCGGATTTCCGGGAGATGGTCACGCGATTTTTCATTATGACCTTGATTTGTTTTGCTTTTTTTCTGATTTTGCCCGTACGGATGAACTTTCGGCCGGAAATGGTCATGACCGACGACTGGATAACGCAAGCTGTTTGTTTTTACTTCTGGATTGATCAGCCTTATAATCTCTTTCCTTCCATGCACTTGTCTGCGTCATTCTTTTCCGCTTTTTACTGTCTGAGCAAGAAAAGGATGGTTGGATATGTATCCATGATCATGGCAATTCTTGTCGGCATATCCGTGGTTCTGCTTAAACAACATTACATTTTGGACGTCGTGGCCGGTTTTCTGTTGGCCTTTTGCTGTTTCTTTTTTTCTTGCACGCGTTTTAAATCCCTTTTCCGGAGAGCGTAACCTGCAGATTAAATGATTATGGGCGCAAGTTACTGGTTTTCATTTCAAAACGTTAGGCTGTAGGTAAGCAGGCTTGACCAATCCATGCCTCGGCTGGACAGACCCTTCATGAACATGATTCCCAGAGATTGATGATCCGTAAGCGTCCGGGTGTAGGATGTGCCGACCAGAGAGCGGTGGCCTCCGTCAATTCTCTGATCCGGTCCGTATCCCGTAGAAAAAATACTGAAAGAATTCTTTGCATCCGGAGTGTAATCCACTTCGATGCCCATTTCGAGATCAAGATAATTCGGATCGCCTTGTTCGTCAGCCGCATATGTTGATCCGACGGACAAGCTGATCTCCCAGGCGCCCAGCGTCCGGCTGACAAGCAATGTCAGCGTGGGCTCTATGCCCGGCTCGCGAAAGGCTTTATCTCCCGTGGGAAACAAAATGTATCCCGAAATCGCCAATGTCCAGTCGTTTTTGGCATAGAATTTCCATTTGGCCCCCGCGTAAATATCTGACAATCCAAAGTCAGGGTTCTGATAGGAAAGAAAATCGCTTCCAATGCCGATTTCCAGGGAGGGAGCGACATTTGCCTTAAAGAACAAACCCATATTCATCCAATCCTCGGAGTCTGTTTTGTATTTGTAATAGCAGGGAGTCATTTCCAAAAGAAATTGACCTTCTTTGAGATCCTGCGATTTCTCCTGGGTGATTTTGCGAAGCGTTGGCCGATCGTCCTGCGCGCTTGAAATCCATGGGGTGGTGGTTCCGGCAAAAAGCATCAGGATGGTCATGACCAGCAAAACTTTCTTTGTTTCCATTTGTTCTTTGCACCTCTTATGAAGAGGTACATCAAGCTGAAAATCAAATAAATGTCAATTCCATTGCTTCAGACCTATGAAAAATCCCCAATATGGGTTATATATGCCCATAATTTTTTGTGACTTTATTGTTGGTAAGGCATAATGCCCCATTTTGTCTGCTTTTCATTCATCTGGATAATGGTTCATTTTAAAATTATAATATAATATTACAATTACTTATGATATCTATCATGCTTTGGTTCCTAACTGGCTCACTTCCTGCTTTACAGTGAAAATTCAACACACGAGGATCATGAATGAAGGAGAATCTTATGACCATTGAAAACCTCAGCAGGCGGGATTTTATAAAAAAAACAGCGTTATTGACGGCTGCAGTTTCATTGCCATTCGTCAGCAGTATCAGCTGCACTTCAGCGGGGGATGCCTTACTGAAAAATACCGTAATTATTGATGTGAAAACCGGCAATTTGATTCGGGGTAAGATGATATTAATTAAAGAGGGCCGGATTCTGGATATCATCGACAGCACATTTGAGAGGAATATTACCGCCGAAAAAACCTATGATCTGCAAGGGCAGTATATCATACCCGGTCTGATCAATGCTCATACCCATATGTCCATGCCCTGCTCAATATCTTTCCTCGATTCCCATGTTTTGCCGGAACTCATACCGTTATTCTATGAACAGAGCGCTAAAAATGCCCTGGAATGCGTCAAGCACGGGGTGACCACCGTACGCGACCTGGGAGCCATGTTTAATGTCTGCGAGGTTCTGAAAAAGAAAATTTCAAGTAAATTAATACCGGGGCCACGTATCATCACAGGTTCCGTTTTAGATGTAACCGGAAGTTTCATGAATGCAGCTTTCGGCCTGCTGTCCGATCCGTTTTTAAATTATTTCCAATACGTAAATTCCGCAAGCCAGGCCGTCAAGTCCGTTGAAGACGTAAAAAAGGATGGGATGGGATGGATCAAATTATACCACCAGGTAGAAGGTATGGCTAAACCCCTGCCTCAATTTGCCATTATGAGCAATAGCCTGGCAAAAACCGTTTGCGACGAAGCTCGCCGCCAGGGCGTACCGGTTGCCCAGCATGTCACGGATTCCACGGGATTTATCAAGGGGCTGAACGCCGGAGTCACGACATTTGAGCATATGATCATTGACCGGGAAATCACCAGCGATGAAATGAAGCAGTTGATTGATAAGAATATCAGTTTCGTGCCCACGGCAACCGTGGGATACGCCTTATGCTACAAGACCAAAAACGATCCGGACTGGTCATCCGGAACCAAAAGATGGATAGCAGACGAACGCAATAGACTCCTTCCCGGCATGATTGATGAGTATTTAGTACCTGATTACGCGGCTGCACAAAAAAACGCTTTTGCCGACTACATGAATCCGGATTACTTTAATACTTTTGAACTCACCGACCCGATAAAATTGAATCCGGATGCCTTTATCGGCACTTTGACGAATGGTATGAACAATATATTGGCCATCAACGATGCAGGTGTAAAATGTGGATGCGGAAATGACGGAGGCATGCCCTTTCTTTTCCCCGGAGCAATGGGGCTGGAAATGCATTTACTCAAAGAAAACGGTTGTTCTCCTGTTGACGTCCTGAAAATGGCCACGATCAATAACGCAGAGATTCTCGGACTGGACAAGGACTTGGGCAGCATAGAAAAAGGAAAGATAGCCGACCTTGCGGTTTTCGCAGGTAATCCTCTGGAAAGCTTTGAAAACACGTTCAAAGCCAGTTACGTGTTCCAGAACGGCAAACTTGTTCATTCATAAAAACGGGATCGTCGCGGCATCCGTCATCAGAATGATCCTGCCTGGTGTGCCAAGGAATGGAATCAGGAGACGATTCTATATATTTGCATGCTCTTCTTCACGCGTTCCCGGAGGGCCGGATTTCTTTTTGAAAAATTCGTAATAAAGAAGCGGCACGCCGATCAAGGTCAGCAGGGTCGATGAAACGGCGCCGAACATCATGGCAATGGCCAGTCCCTGGAAGATGGGATCAAAGAGCATCACGAAAGAGCCGACCACAACCGCCGCTGCTGTCAGCATAATGGGGCGGAAGCGAACGGCGCCGGCCAGAATGACGGCACGTTTCAGATTGCCGGTTTCCCGCCACTCCATCTGGATAAAATCAACAAGTAAAATCGAGTTCCGAACGACGATTCCGGCCAGGGCAATGAATCCGATCATGGAAGTCGCAGTAAAAAAGGCGCCGAAAATCCAGTGTCCCGGCAAAATTCCCACCAGGGTAAGGGGAATGGGAGCCATGATCACAAGAGGCGTGATAAAGTTTCGAAACCACGCCACAACCAGAATATAAATAATGACCAGCACCGCAGCGAAAGCGATGCCGAGATCACGGAATACCTCATACGTGATGTGCCACTCGCCATCCCATTTCATGGCATAGACGTCTTCCAGCCACGGTTGGGTTGCCGAATACTGGGTAAGCTCGTAGCCTTCTGGAAGTTTTAAGGTCTTGATTTTATTTTTCATTTTTAAAATGGCATACACGGGGCTTTCTTCCGTGCCTGCCACATCTCCCGTGACATAGGTCACTTTTTTCAGATTTTTGTGATAAATCGTCTTTTCTTCGATGTTTTCCCGGACATTGGCCAGTTCCGCGAGAGAAACCAGCCTACCGGTGTTTGATGGAATGGAAAGTGATTGGAGAGTATTCAGATCCGCCCGTTGCTCAAGCGGCAGACGAAGGAAAATTTCCACCGGTTCCTTTTCTGCGTCCAGATGCACAATGCCGGCGCTCCCCCCGCCCACGGCTACCCGCAATGTCCGGGCAATGGCTTCCGTAGAAATGCCGATGGCCGATGCCTTGGCTTCATCCACCTCGAAAGTGATTTTGCGCTGATCATCCTCAACAAACCAGTCCACATCAACCACACCATCTGTGGTTTCAAAGATATTTTTCACCTGTCGGGCAATTTCAATCTGGCGTGATGTGTCCGGACCGTAAATCTCGGCAACCAGCGTGGCAAGAACCGGAGGGCCGGGCGGAAGTTCTGCAATCTTGATGGCGGCGTTGTAACGTTCGCCAATGCGTTTCAACTCCGGACGCAGTCTCTTGGCGATGTCGTGGCTCTGGTCGTTGCGTTCGTTTCTGGCGGCAAAATTGACCTGGATATCCGCTACATTGCTTCCGGAACGGAGAAAGTAATGACGGACCAGACCGTTGAAATTGAATGGAGAGGCTGTGCCCACATAAGCCTGGTAATGGGTTACTTCCGGAACGGTTTTCAGATAATCCGACATTTCCCGGACGAGCGCCGCGGTTTCTTCCAGGGTTTTCCCTTCCGGCATGTCGATTACGACCTGAAGCTCGCTTTTATTGTCAAAAGGAAGCATTTTCATGGTAACCGCCTTGAGCGGAATCAGGATCAATGCCAGAAGAAGCAGCGCAGCAATGACGCCGAAAGCCAGCAGGCGTTTTTTCCTTGCTTCGATTAAGGGAGTCAGAAGTTTTCCATAGATGCCTTCCTCGGCATGGTTTTCTCCCTCGGCGTTTTTGCCGTGACGGGCGTTTTTCAAAACGATATAGGAAAGCCAGGGACTGACGATAAAGGCAACCAGGAGCGAAAAGAGCATGGCGGCCGAGGCGCCCACCGGGATGGGGCGCATGTAGGGGCCCATCAGCCCCGAGACAAAAGCCATCGGGGCGAGCGCCGCGATTACCGTAAAGGTGGCCAGAATCGTGGGATTGCCCACCTCGTCCACCGCTTCGACAGCCGTATCCGGGCTGACTTTGTGCATGCGGAAGTGGCGGGTAATGTTTTCCACAACGACAATGGCATCATCCACCAGAATGCCAATGGAAAAGATCAGTGCAAAAAGAGTGACCCGGTTCAGGGTATATCCATAAAGATAATTGATCAAAAGTGTCAAGGCCAGCGTTACCGGTACGGCGACGGCGACGACAAGCGATTCCCGCCAGCCTAAAACCAGCGCGACAAGAATAATGACCGAAATGGTGGCGATCAGCATGTGGTCAAGAAGCTCATCGGATTTGTCTTTGGCCGTTTCGCCATAGTTGCGCGTGACCGTCACCTGAACATCCGATGGAATCAGCTTGCCCTTCAGAGCTTCCACTTTTTTCAGCGCCGTATCGGCCACAATACTGGCGTTGGCGCCCTTCTGTTTGGCGACGGTGAGGGTCACGGCTTCATACTGGCCAGCTGCATCCCCCTGGAAATCATTTTTTTTAAGAGCTGATGGGCCCATTCCCATGAAAACATAGTTTGCCGGTTCTTCTGGGCCGTCGGTGATTTGCGCGACATCCCGGAGATAAACCGGCCGGCCCGTCGCTGTGGTGACGATTAGGTTTTCCACATCGCGGCTGTTCTTGAGAAAACGTCCCGTTTCGACGAGGGTTTCGCGGTTGCCACTGGAAAAACTGCCGGAGGGGATCACCACATTGGCCTGCTCCAGCGCTTTCATGATCTGGAATGCCGAAAGCGAGTAGGCTTTCAGACGCTGGGCGTCCAGCGTTACGCGGACTTGGCGTTTTTGGCCGCCGATGACGGAAAATTCGGCGACGTGAGCATCCTTTTTGATTTCACTGCAAAGCTCTGTCGCAATTCGCCTAAGCTCATAACCCGTATAGATGGGATTCGGGCTCCACAGGGTCAGAGACAGCACAGGAACGTCGTCGATAGATTTGGGTTTCACCAGGGGTTGGGAAACCCCCGGCGGAATTTTGTCGAAGTTGGACCAGAGCTTGTTGTAGAGCTTGATCAGACTGTCTTCCATATTTTCGCCCACGTAAAACCGGACGATGGTCATGTTGAAGCCGGGACGGACAATGGAATAAACGTATTCCACGCCTTTGATTTCCCACAAAAGCTTTTCCATGGGGATCGTGACCCGCTCTTCCACCTCTTTGGGCGTTGCCCCCGGATAAGAAACAAAGATATCAATCATCGGGACGACAATTTGGGGTTCTTCTTCGCGCGGCGTCACCACGACGGCGAAAATCCCCAGAAGCAGGGCTGCCGCCACAAGCAAAGGCGTCAGCTTGGAGCGGATAAAGGCATGGGCGATTTTACCGGAAATCCCGATCCCGTTCATTTTGCCGCCCCCCCGGAAACGACGCCTCCGTCCATTGCCCGTTCAGTTCCCCGAACGATAATTCTTTCCCGCGGAGCTAATCCGGAAAGGATCTCCCTTCCGGAGGCATAAACGGCGCCTGTCCGGACAAGGCGGTAGGAGAGAATATTCCGATTGTTGACAACATACACGCCGGTTAACTGGCCTTTGCGCACAAGAGCGCTTTCCGGAACCAGAAGGACCTCCTTATTGCCGGTAGGAATACGAACCCGGGTGAAAATGCCGCTTGCGAGCGCCTGATCCTTGATTTCCACCTTGATTCTAAAGGTGCGGGAAAGAGGGTCAACCGCGGGGATGACCGCTGTCACCTGTCCTTCGTAAGTGCGCTTCAGGGCGTCCACCGCCACCTGGACGGACATTCCCTTCCTGACCATGCTTTGAAGGCTTTCATCAAGCGCCGCCTCGATATAGTATCGCCCGGCGGCTTCGATGACCAGAAGCGGCAGGCCGGGAGAAGCCATGCTTCCTGCGTCGATGCGCTTTTCGGTTATGCGACCGGAAAAGGGAGCAGTGACGCGAGTGTAGTTTTGATACGTTTTGGCTTCTTCGGCCAGGGTTTTGGCTCGCTCGTATTGGGCTTGGGCAATCTTCTTTTGCGTTTCGACCTGATCCATTTCCTGCTTGGTCAAGGCCTTGTCTTCATAGAGATTTTTATAGCGTTTCCACGTAGATTCCGCAAGATCCCGTTGCTGTTTTGCTTCTTCCACGGAAAGAGCCGCGCCCCGCGCCCGTTCCACCGTGTCGCGGCTTTCAATCGTCAGGAGAAGCTGGCCGGCTTTCACCGGATCGCCTTCGCGGACAAAAACATCCGTGACGGTTCCCATGATTCGCGCGGCGACAACACTGGTCCGGTCTGATCGGACAATTCCCGTGGCCTCTACCGATTCTGTAACGGTTGAACCGTTGACGGAAGCGATGGTAACGCCCGATACCGCCGGTCGCTGAATTTCTTTACCCCCTTCTTTTCCCTGGCATCCCGTAGCGATCAGAAAGGCGATAATGACGGTGAGGGATGAAAGAATCCGTGTGGATATTTCAAGATGGGCCATGAGTATTCTCCTGTTTATTCGATGTTGAGGTCTTGAAGGATCGTTCCGCTTTCATGGCACAGAGTGGCCAGAGCGATTTTACTGGCGTTTTCTTGAGCCGCCATACCGGTGCGTGCCTGTTCCAGACTGGTCTGGGCATTGAGAAGTTCCGTCAAAGGAGAAAGACCGTTTTCGTAGCGCGCCTTAATCAGCCTGGTTCCTTCTCTGGCGGCCTGCAAGGACTCCCGTGCAAGGTCCACGTTCTTTACCGCTTCTTCAACATTCAGATAGGCTTCATAGATTCGGTAATCAATGCCTTTTTTTAGCGCAGCGACCTGTTCCCGGGCCTGGGAGGAAAGCTGCATGGATTTCGAGCGTTCATACTCCCGCCTGGTTCCATCAAACAAGTCCCATCGCAGAAAGGCGCCCACCTGCCAGTTGGAACCTTCCGAACCAAAAGGATGATTGTGGTCATGAAGCTGATACGTTCCGGCTGCGCCGATGTAGGGAAAATAGCCCGCTTCGGCCATGCGCACCGAATTCGAGGCATTTTTGACTCTCAATTCAGCCGCTTGCAGATCGCTACGGGCGACGGCTGCGTTTACATAGTAAGGCAATTCTTTTCGATGCAGGGGAAGAGTCGCGTCTTCCACATCAGCCGCGCCGGTCATTCCCAGAAGCAGTCCCAGTCCGCGCCTGGCCAGATGAAGATTTTTTTCCGCCACGTTTCTTTTCTGGCGGGCGTCGGTTAATGCCGTGGAGGTGCGGAGCGTGTCGGCATACTGGCCGACGCCATTGGAAAAGCGTGTCAGGGCCACACGATGGTGTTCGCGTGCATCCTCCACGCCCTGATCGGCTGCACGGAGGAATTCTCGGGCGCTGACAATCGTCAGACAGGCGCGAACAACCTGATAAGCCACATCTTCGCGCCTGCGGCCAAGTTCCGCATTTCTGGCTTGCGCTTCGGTTTTGGAGATATCCAACCCCACCAGGGCTTTTTTCATAAATAAGGGCTGTTCCAGCGTGAGAGAGGATTGGAAATCGCTGATCGGATCGGGATGGTTCAAAGAGGAGGGATTGAAATCCTGTTGCACGATACGCGCCTGATTCAGCCGGGACATGAAAGCATAACCGGGATTGGTGGTTTGGAGGTAACGCTCCTCTATAAAAATTCGGGGAAGAAACAGGCTGCGGGCGATGCCGATATCCTTTTCTTGAGCCAGCGCGGCATTTTTCATGGCTTTCAGTTCGTGATTATCAGCAAGAGCAATCCGGATGGCCTCCATGATGGTCATTCTTGCCGACGCGTCTTCGCCTTCGGCATGGACAAGGCCGGCCGTCATGAAGATATACACCAAGATCATCGTTGCCGTGAAGACGGATTTCGGCAAGTATTGAAAACAAGAAGTTAATCCGGTCATGAAGTCCTCCTGGTTCTTCATCGGGGGAGAGATGTCGTTTTATTTTGACTTTGTTACAGAGGGGCGTTTTTCGGTTCTTTGCGCCACGCCCAGTTTTTCCAGAATGATTTCCATAAGACACCATTTTGTGAACGCCGACTGGAGAAGATTGGCTCCGACAAATGCCGTAAAGAGAAACCAGCCGGGATGATGAAACCATCCTAACGTGACGGATACAAGGACAAAGGAGCCGGCAATGGCGCGAATCCACCGTTCCATTTACAATCCTCCTTCTCCAGATAGGTTTTTTGATTGACGGACATTTCGATTTTCCCGCTTTTCTCCTCTGCCATGTTATAGAAGTATCTAGCATAAAAAGGATAAAAGGGCAATCCTTGCGGGGAGAATCAACGTCTTCCGTTTAATCTCTCCCCTTCATTTTTTTCTTCCCGGTGGATAACTGGTCATTTTTCGAATATAAGTCATTGTATTTATATGAAATAAATCGTAATATCTTGATATTATTTAATAATTCCTTATTGCCCAATCTTTGGGCAATAAGGAAAAAAGCGTCGCTAATTGAAAGGTTTGCATGATTGTCCACAGGGTTATGCACAGCCTTATCGACACTTCTGTTGATACTTTCCCCGCTTGCTGTCTTTTCTTCTCAAAAGATAATGTTTTCCGGTCAGTAGGGGATGGAAAAAAAGCATTCTTGGACCGGAGTATTTCATGACTGCCTTAATTTCTTTTCATTGTTTCAGGATCTTTCCTTTCAGACTGAGCACAATTTCTTTCAGAGGAATGTTCTTTTTTGACGCTTCCATTCCTTTTTTGACGATGACCGGCATACCGGAGCAGCAGGGCACTTCCATGACGGCGGTTGTGACGCTTCTGATGTCTGCATTTTTAAAAATGTCTGCAAATTTAAGGACATACTCTTGAACATCATCAAATTTCGGACACCCCATCATGACGACCTTTCCTCGGAGCAAATTGCTATGCAGAGAAGGGAAGGCGACGGCCGTGCAATCCGCCAGAACCAGCAAGTCTGCGCCTTTGAGAAAAGGAGCGCCGGCCGGGATCAATTTAATCTGGATTGGCCAATGCGTGAGAAGGGATTCCTCCGGCTCTTGGTCCATCGGTTTCGTTTTCCCGTCCGTCTGGCGGACGGGAGGCTGATGAAAAATCTGAATGTGCGTTGACGGGCAACCACAAGGCAGCGTTTCACTCTTGTGATCGGCCAGGTGCTGTTTTACAGCCTCTTCATCAAAAGGTTGCGCTTCCCGCTCGACAATTTTCAATGCGCCGGTGGGACATTCTCCAATACATGCGCCCAGACCGTCACAAAAGGTTTCTGAAACCACTTTGGCTTTTTCGCCGACAATTTGCAAAGCGCCTTCCGCGCATCCGGTTACGCATTGTCCGCATCCATTGCAAAGTTCTTCATCGATTTCGATAATTTTGCGCAATATTTTTTCCATGTCCTCTCCTTGATCGCTTATTGTCCTTTGAGCATTGCCTCAACATCCGTTTTCGGATCCGTTATGGGCCGGATATTGAAATTGTCGACCAGAACCTTCAGAACATTGGGCGAAGCAAAAGCGGGTAGCGTCGGACCAAGACGAATGCCCTTCACTCCCAGGGAAAGCAGCGCCAGCAAAACAGCCACCGCTTTTTGTTCATACCAGGCGACATCAAAAGAAATCGGCAGCGCATTGATGTCGGAAAGTCCAAAAACTTCTTTTAATTTCAATGCGATAACGGCCAGCGAATAGCAATCGTTGCATTGACCGGCGTCAAGCACCCTGGGAATGCCACCAATATCGCCCAATTGAAGTTTATTGTAGCGGTATTTGGCGCAGCCGGCGGTCAGAATCACCGTGTCTGCCGGAAGCGTCTGGGCGACATCGGTGTAGTAACTGCGCGTTTTGTGCCGTCCGTCACAACCGGCCATGACGATAAACCGTTTGATGGCCCCTGATTGAACCGCTTCCACAACTTTGTCGGCCAGGGCCAGAACCTGATTGTGGGCAAATCCGGTTGTCAATTCACCTTTTTCCAGCTCGGTGGGTGGTGGACAAGTTTTGGCCAGGGCGATGATTGCCGAGAAATCCTTTGCGCCGCCTTTTGCTCTGGGCGGAATATGCTGCACGCCGGGATACGCCACAACGCCCGTGGTGAAAATTCTGTTTTTGTAGGAATCCTTCACCGGAATGATGCAGTTGGTCGTCATCAAAATGGGGCCGTTGAAAGATTCAAATTCCTCGTTTTGTTTCCACCAGGCATTTCCATAATTCCCCGCGAAATGAGCGAATTTTTTAAATGCGGGATAGCTGTTGGCCGGCAGCATCTCTCCGTGTGTGTAAACGTCCACACCAGATCCATCCGTTTGCAAGAGTAGCTCTTCCAGGTCTTTGAGATCATGGCCGGAAATCAGAATGCCCGGATTGCCGCGCACACCGATATTGACCTTGGTGATTTCCGGATTTCCGTAAACGCTGGTGTTGGCTTTGTCCAGAAGAGCCATGGTGTTAACGGCGCATTCACCGGCGCGCATGACCATGGCTACCATTTCATCCACACTCAACTCCCGGGTGGTGGAAATGAGCGCTTCTCGGATAAAATCATAAATCTTTTCATCCTCATAACCCAGAACGGCGGCATGCTCGGCGTAGGCGGAAATGCCCTTGAGACCGTAAATCAACAGCATACGCAGCGAGCGGACATCCACATTTTCAATAGCCAGTATGCCGACATCGGCTGCTTTTGCAGGAAATTCGGCAATGTCATCCGAGAACCAGATGGCGGAATCATGCAAATCGGCGGGCATGTCCTTCCCGAATTTTTCCTGAAGTTCTTTGCGCAGCTTCAGGCCTTCCCGAATCAGCTCAATGACCCGGTCATTGTCAAAATTGACATTGGTAATGGTTGCGAAAAGCGCCTCGATGGTAAATCGTCCGTATTTCCTGTCCAGCGTTCCCGCAGCTTTTGCCTTTTCGGAATAAAGAGCAAGACCTTTTAAAACATAGACCAGCAGATCTTGCAGATTAGCGGTTTCCCCTGTTTTGCCGCAAACTCCCCGAACATTGCAGCCTTCATTCCTTGCCGTTTCCTGACACTGAAAACAAAACATAAAACACCTCCTGAAAAAGAAATTTATTTTGCTGTTTCGTGATGAGTATAGCGAAATGATTTCACCTTTCCTTGACTTATGTTAAGAACAGGGTCCATATTTTCTCCAAAGGACGTAAGTGATGAATAAAGTAAGGAATATTTTAAACCAGTGCCAGCTTTTCGGTGGACTTCCCGAAGAACATATTTCAGAAATTGAAAAAATTGCAGTCGGGAAAAAATTCAACAAGGGGAATATCATTTTTAATGACGGTGATGACGGCACGGGTTTTTATCTGATTGCCTCGGGAAGTGTCAAAATTTACAAACTTTCTCCGGAAGGCAAAGAGCAAATTCTGCATATCGTGAAGGAAGGAGACACCATCGGCGCCGTGCCGGTTTTTTCAGGACAATCCTTTCCCGCCAATGCCTGTGCGATTTCTTCCTGCCATCTGCTATTTTTTGACCGGAAAAAGTTTATCCAGCTCATTACCGGCAAGCCGGCGCTGACAATGAATCTTCTGGCATTGCTTTCCGCGCGCCTGCGTGAATTCACCATCCAGGTGGAAAATCTTTCCCTCAAGGACATTCCGGGCCGACTGGCTTCCTATCTTTTATATCTCTCAAAGGAGCAGGAAAATATCCATTGCGTGAAACTGAATATCTCCAAGGCGCAACTAGCCAACCTTCTGGGCACGGGACCGGAATCTCTTTCACGCGTTCTGGGCAATATGAAAAACAAAAAAATAATCGAAGAAAAAGGCGCCGACATTCGACTGCGCAACCGTGAACAGCTTCAGGAACTTGCCGAAAAAGGCAAACGATCCTCAAATCCATAACTCCTTGCCTGGGGAACGTGAAGGAAAATATCGCAAGGGCGATAGAAAAGTCTAGTAAAAACAGGAGCTTATCAAAATGCAGCCAAAAGACTACTATGAGATTCTGGGTTTGGCAAAAAATGCCGGTTTCAAGCAGGTGCGGGACGCTTACCGGAAGCTTGCCCTCCAATATCATCCGGACCGCAACCAAAACGACCAGGCAGCCGCCGAGCGGATGAAAGAAATCAACGAGGCGTACGCCGTCCTTTCTGATTCCCAGAAAAGAAAAGAATACGACACCATGAAAGAGGCCTATGGTTCATCGGCGTACAACCGGTATCGGCAGACCCATACCGAGCAGGACATTTTCCGGGGATCGGACATCCAGCAAATCTTTGAGGAAATGAGCCGCATTTTCGGTTTCAGAAGCTTTGACGATATTTTTCGGGAATCCTACGGTTCGGGATACCGGACTTTTGAGTTTCGAAGGCCGGGGGTTTTTGGTCGGATTGTCGTGGGTGGCTTTGGCGGAGGGCAGGGTGCCGAGCCGCGCATAGACGCGCAAACCTTTCTTGAAGGACCGATGGGTAAGTTGATGCGCTACGGCCTGAAAAAGAAGTGGGGCATCGAACTGCCCGGGCGGGGCCGGGATCTGTCCGATGGGATCTCCATTTCGGCTGATCTAGCGCAAGCAGGCGGAAAAATGGAATATTTTAGCAAGAAAACAGGAAAAACCTTTTCTTTGACCATTCCACCAAACATGAAGGAAGGACAAAAACTGCGCCTTAAGGGCATGGGAGAACCGGGGCTAAACGGCGGGCCGGCCGGAGACCTTTATGTAGTCATCCGCACCAGAACTTCACTGGAGCAAAAAGCCAAATCTTTTCTGAACGCCATTCGTTCGGTCATCAAACCGCCGGTGTAGGGTTTGCTCGAAGCTCAAAGTTTTTACGCATCTAATTTGACTGATAAACGGTAAATATCTTGCCCATTACGTTGATGTGTCCGGTTCGGGGAAGTGCGCCTGCACCTGGATTGGTCTGAACATCGTAGAAGATCGTTCCGGATCCGTTGCCGCTGGATCCAGCGGTGATGGTGATCCATGAAGAGTCGCTGGATGCCGTCCAGGGGCATGCCGTATTGCTGGTGGCCAGGGCAATCGAACCGGAATAGCTTGATGGTGAAATGCTGATGCTGCCAGGGCTGATGGTATAGGTGCATGTTTTCGGGAAAAAGATTTTGAAGTTCGTCAGATGCACAATCTGTGTTTTCCCGCCCGTTGCCTCCGTGAAGCCGAAAAGGATCCGGTCCATGTTTCGATGGTCTGTAGCCGAGAGTTCCACGGGCGCGGAAGACGTATCAATTCTTGGGGGTTTGTCGGTGAAATTCTGAGTGATGTCTTTGTAATTCTTCAGTTCATCATCTGTACAGTTTTTACAGTCAATCCAGACCTTCGTTTTGTATAATCCACTGCCGCCACCCGCGGGTTTATCCGATCGGTCAATTTCGATGCGCATATTGTGCAATTCGCCATCTTCCAACCAGTTGTAGGAGCCGTTCTTGTGACCCTGATAATAACCAGAAGAAGGATTGGAGGCATTGTCGGGGTCATCTCCCGTTCCTCCCGCTCCGTGACGGTTGTCGTCGTAGCTGGACTTGGGGTAGTTGATTCCGGCGGTGCTACAGGCGCCGGCAATTGTCCGGTCTCCCCAGAAAACCTGGGCGATGTGGTTTCTAAAAGAGGAACCCAGGGGCGAATCGTTCCGGCTGCCGGCTCCACATACATCTTTTGCCGCGTTGGGATAGGTATCAATCTCGATGGCCATCTTGGGTGGTCTTAGGCCCTGCTTGTCCACTGTCGTTCCGGGTCCTGCATATCCGATCATCTCGCCAATACTGATGCCTGCCGGGGCACCACCTGTCCTGCTGTAATCGTTACTTTTTCCGTTGACAATCGCAAACATGAACCCATCCGCGGAATTGGTGCTGTCTTCGGAATTGTCGGTATTGACGAACTTGAAATCGAAATAGGCTCGGATTCCCATGCCGAAATCGCATATCCCGGATATGCAATAGGCCAGATCACTGTCACCTCGATACCAGAGGGCTCCGTGGCCATCGTAGATGTTTCCTCCCAAATTGACCTGTTTATGGGCCAGGTCGATTTCGATGGCTCCGGTCTTGCTGACAACGGCTGAAAAATCCTGAAGGTCTTGATTGAAGCTAATCGCGCCGGTTGGGTTGTTGATCGTGCCCGCGCTGGAAAATTTGGTGATTGACTTTTGGGCTGCCAGGGAAGAGCCTGCGGTGAGGAACACCAAAAAGATAAGAATTGCCCGTATGGAATTTCTTTTCATCCTGCTTCCTCCTCATGCCGTGTCTGCCGGGTTGTCATTATCAGTTACCGTATGTGCCCGTGGATCTTATCCCCAGCATCCTGCCCACGTAAATCTGTGTGGTCATGTGCGGGTCAGCCAGGTTTGCTGCGCTTGCAGTGGCAGGATACGAGGTTGTAAAAGTCAACATGGCCGGATAAGGTGGACAGACTGCCGGTGGAGAACCACAGGCAGCTTGAATGTTTGTCAGGGTTGTTGTTGAGGCGCCGATCACGCGAGTGTCGTAATGGTAATTTGCAAGCCCTGTTGGCAGGGCCAGAGTGAACGTGCCGTTTTCCGGGGGAAAAAATTTTGCAATATGGTCGGTATCATTCAGAATCAGATCGCCGCCCTGGCTGACGGTCTGCGTGGCCGGAGAAAAAATACTGTCCGTTCCCGCCAGATTCTGGACAAAGCCAATATAAAACTCGTCACCGGGGCTAACGGCGTAGGGAAACCCTGTTGGAAACGTAAAGGTTGCCCGAGATGGAGTTCCCGGAGTGTCCGAATCCATGATGTTTGTAACATTGTTGAACGCGCCAACGGAGGTTTTGTTTCTCAGTTTTATAATTCCCCTTGCCGGGATGGTGACTGCGGTGTCTTCCCCATGATGGCGTGGGAGGCCACCCGGCAGGCGAAGGGTTAATGAAGGAGCATGGACTAAGGAAGCGGTTGTGGCATATAGCCAGTAGGGATAGTTGAAAATGGTGAAGCTGCCGGCATGGTTGGGCAGACGGAAGGTCCGCCCGTTAAGATTGACAAGGGTGTTGTTTCTGTTGGCGGGGGCTGCAGCGACGTATTCCCGTGAGGCGACGCGAAACCCCGATTCTGACAGATAATGGGCTTTGGGGGCTTCTTGGGCCGTCACCTGATTCAGGGTGGCGGTTGTTGTCACCTCATAGATGGCGACTCCGATAATCGACATGATCACCATGCTGATGATGACCATGATGAGCATGGCCCCGGATTGGGAGGTCAGGAGGATGCAGGAATGCCTTTCCTTTGTTTGTTTTGGAGATCGGCATTTGCGGGAGGTTTTTGTTTTCAAGATCTTGATCATCAAGCGTTTTCTTTTTCTCCTAGGGTAAAGGGGATGCACTGGGCAGTGTCGTCTGACGCGGATGGACTGTAGTAACAAACTGCTGTGGCGGTGAACCTTGCAGAGTCAGGGTGATCCTGATTGCTCTCAGCGCTGCAATGCCATGCCCGACAACCCAGTTCCATTCTGTCGGAGTGTCGTTTACATCCTGATACTGTATTGCAACGGTTTCCACGCCATTGATGAGCGTCTGGGGACTGATTTCCGGGGCGCTGGTCCGGGATAATGTCAGGTCGGCGCCGGTGGCATTGAGGGTATAGGTTTCCGTGGTTCTTGCATAAATGATTTGAGTTGCTGTTGCTGTGATAATATTCGTGGCGTCCTGAAGTTCCCTAACCGTGCGGGCAAGGGCAATTTGAGCCTTCTGGGAATTTTCCTGCGCACGGAGGGCAAACATCATACCGTCGACACTCATGACCAGGGCATGTCCGAAGGCGGCTGTCATGATCCCCACCAGAATCATCGTTATGATGATTTCTATGAGGGTAAAGCCGGCGTTTCCTGTTTTTCTTTTCATCATCATGTCTGCCTATTGAGAAAAATATGCCTGGATGCTCTGCAAACCGTCCCGCAAGGTGACCCGCCAGACAGGCTGCGTTGTATAGGCGCCGCTTTTAAGAGTGACAAGGGCAGGAGGATTTGTCGTATCGACAAACTGGATGCAGTTCGAGCAGGTTCCGGGAGTGACGTTATAGGCGATGAATGTATGGACATTCCATGTCGCCTGATTGCTAATGGCCTGGCGATAGCGGCTGGTAAGAATTTCCATCTGCTCGATCAGTTGGTATTGACCACGCACCAGGACAATGTTTTGGGTGCTCTGGGTCAGGTTTCTTCCCAGAGTCGTAACAAGCAGGGTAGCCGCGATGGCCACGACAACAATAGTCATGATTACTTCAATGAGGGTAAAACCCTGCGGGTGTGTTTGCTTTATTGTCATGGCACGAAACCGGTCAGGGGGGTAATGGTGACTGTCCGGCTGTCGGATCCGCTTGACGTGGTAATGACCTGAGCGGTCGTGATTGCCTTATTGCCTGCGTTTGCCGGGCTGATGTAGGCGCTATAGGGTATGCCCTGTTCGTCAAAAAAGACCGTGAAGGCAGTCATGGTAATGCCTTTGCGGGAGAGTGTCAGTTTGCGGTTGACGTCTGCATAGGTGCTGTCGTCGGGTAGCAGAAAGATGTTGCCGAGAGTATCGGGATTGGTCCCTCTGAACAGCCAGTAATTTGTCCCGTCGCATTTGATTCCCCAGACGTTCACGCTTCCCAACGGACCATCGGTCCTGTTCATGGCCATCGTCTGGGCATACCGGATGTGGCCTTTGAGAACATCCGTCTGGGTGTAGAGTTGGGCTGCCGTACTATTGTGGCGGTTCCAAACAATCGCCGAAAGAATGCCGATGATGATGATAACGGCGATCACTTCAATCAGCGTAAATCCCTGTTTCATGATGTTGGTCTTGGCCAATCGTTGCATGGCGCGATATATAACAGGCTGCTTTGTCGGGATCAATGAGTGAAGAATTCGGAGAATATATGGATAAATTATCCGTATTATGGACTCAAATATTGATTATACTTCAAGATTTAAAAGATAGGTTCTGAGATTTGATTTTTTGTTTTTAAGCCCTAATTTGATGCGAATGCTTTCTCGATGTGTATTGATTGTGCTGTTGGCCACATTGAATAACTCGGCTATTTCTTTGGTTGTTCTTCCTTCTCTGATCAGATTGGCCACCTGAATTTCAGCCGGTGTTAATTGATAGTATTTTGAACTGATTTTAACGGCAAAAGGGGCGATGACATTATCCAGGTTAGATTCAATCACATCCAAGTAAGTCTTTTGGACAGGTGATAACGGCCCCAGTTTTATTTTGGTCAAAAGAGGCATTATTAAGTCTTTAATATTAGATGTGATTTCTTCTTCAGCTTTTTTCTGGGCCTCATCTTTTCTGTTTAACAATACCCGCAAGGCAATATTGGCCTCCTCAAGATCAACTGTTTTTTCTTCCAGTTTTTCGTTTGCCTTTTTTAGCTCTCTGGTTCTTTCCTGGACTCGCTTTTCTAACTCGTCGCGAGCCATGCGAAGTTGTGCTTCACTTTTTTTAAGTGCCTTTTTGGCCTCATATTCATCGGTGATATCCCGGCCGACCCCCCTGACCAATATGGGGTCTTCAAGGCCTTGCACCACGGAATTTTTGTATTCGATTAGTAATTCCCGTCCGTTTTTTGATACCATTCGCAGCAGACCCTTTTCATTTCCTTTGACCTTGATTCGTTCTAGATATTCATCGAATCCCGATTTATACTTTTCCGGTATCATATCTTTTAAGGATAGGACTTGAAGTTCTGCCTTTGAGTAACCCATGTTATTTCTGAAATAGGCATTCGTATCGATAAAATACCCTTTCATGTCATGGAGATAAATATATTCATTGATATTTTCAAAGATATCACGATATTTTTGTTCACTTTCTTTAAGCTTCTTCTCGCCTTCTTTGATTGTCCTTTGCAACGCGTATTGTTTCGTAACATCCCGAGCTACCCCCCTTATGGCAATCGGGCCGTCTTTCCCCATGACAAGTGAATTTTTATATTCTACAAGATGCGTGCCTCCATCACTTGTCACGACATTAAATACGCCTTTTTCATATCCATTTATTTTTATTCTCTTGAGATAATCATCGAATTCAGGTTTATACCTGTCAGGCATCAAATCTCTTACATTCTTGGTCTTAATTTCGCTTTTCGTATAACCCATACTCTTTGCGAAGTGAGTATTGATGTCGATGAAATTGCCTTGCAGATCGTGTAGATAAATTCCTTCATTGATATTCTCAAAGATATCACGATATTTCTGTTCACTTTCTTTGAGTTTCTGTTCGCTTTCTTCAAGGGACTTCTGAATGATGAATTTTTCGGAAATATCCTGGCAAATAACGCATACGCATTTTCCATATCGAGAGCTGTCGAAAACAGAACTTTTATACTCAATGGACCTTTGACGACCATCCTTGGTTTCAATGTGCAGTATGCCGTTATCATATCCGTTAGCTTTCAATCTGGTGATGTAGCCGTCCAGTTCAGGTTGATATCGGTCTGGTATCAAATCCATCAGCGTTTTACTTTGAAATTCACTCTTTAAATAGCCGATTGCGTTTTCAAAATAGCGGTTTGTGAAAAGCATGTTTCCGTTGAAATCGTGAAGATAAAGTAACGCATTGATATTATGGAATATGTCGTAAAAAAAGCCGTCACTTTCCACTTTGGTCGATTCGTCATTTTCCATAGCGCAACCTTTGGTGATGATTGGTAACCCCGAAATGAATCTTCTTTACCGGAGAGTGTAGAAAATTATTTTTTCTATGTCAATTGTAAACCCGAGTTTGACAACACAGGCGTCGATCGTGCAATGATAGCGGAGTTCTTCCATTTATTGATCTTCCTTTTGATTTGGCGTCCTTTTGAGATGACCATGAATCTCGTTATGGCTTTCCAGAAGCTTGTTCAGGGTGTTTAAAAGACGGGCGATCTCGTTTTGCTTCCGAAGATAGAATTTTGCGCTGCTGGGGACGGCCTTTTCAACTCGGACGGTGAAAATATTGTGCTGATCCAAACGAAATACGCTTTCATCCGTCTCATCGTCGCCGACAAAGAATCCTTTTTCATATTTTCCCTGATGCATCAAGATCAGAAAAGCAGCGCCTTTGTCCGGAGCGTCGGCAGGAAGGAGGTTTTCTACACATTTTCCCCCGATTCTTCTGGGTTGCGGAGACAAGTTTTGAATGGCCGAGAGGATCATATTTTGGGCTGCCTGCCGGTTTTGTGTGTGACGGTAGTGGATGGACAGGCTGAAGCCCTTGTTTTCAATGAAAATTCCGTTTTCGGGAGCCACAGGGCACAGGTCGTTCAGTTGATTCAGCCAGCCCTGGACCGTCCTGGCGAATTCGTTTTCACGGGCTTGCCATTCCGGCAACCCCTCCACACCATGGTTTCCCAGAAGGTAACGAGGCGTTCTTCCAAGGTATTTGAATGCATCGGCTCGGGAACGTCCGGTTATGACCGCTGCAGCCGCCTGTGCAGTCAGGCGGGAAAAAGCTTTCCGAACGGGGGCCGGAATGCCGATTGCGGCAGGATCGGAGACGATGGGTGCCAGTGTTCCGTCAAGATCGAAGGCAAACAGCATGCCGGGTTCGATGAAGTTCTTCAGAGCGGAAAAACCTTTCTTCCCGAAAAGATACACAGGCGATTCGATTCGGCTCATATTTGCATTCCGATTCTGTCCGAAAGTTTTTCGCGCTGCCGGATGCGGGCTGCGTCCAAAAGCATCCTGGCAGCCCAACGGTAAACATTGAAATCGCGTATCATGGTCCGCATGCTGCGCATCCGTGCCTGCTGCTCGAATTCAGGCATGGTCAGGGCCTGGTAAAGGGCGCCGGCGGTTTGTTCAATATGGTAAGGATTGACAATCAGGGCTTCGTACAGTTCGTGGGCGGCGCCCGTAAACTGGCTCAAAACCAGGACGCCGCGTTCGTCATCGCGGGCCGCCACATATTCCTTGGCCACCAGGTTCATGCCGTCGTGCAGGCTGGTTACCATGCAAACATCGGATGCCCGGTAGTAACGGTTAACGTCCTCGGGATCGTGGTGTGCAACTTTGAGATGAACCGGCAGGTAGGTTCCTCGGGCAAAGCGAAGATTGATCTGTGTGGCAAGAGCGCGCACGCGGACTTCGAAACTCTGGTATTCCTCCAGAGAAGATCTGGACGGGGCGGCAATCTGAATAAAGCAGAAGCGTCCCACCATTTCCGGATGCGATTTTAATAGTTTTTCAACAGCTCGAAGACGTTCGAGAATTCCCTTGGTATAATCCAGTCGATCTACACCCAAAGCAATCAGGCAATCCTGGTCCATGTTCAATTCTTTGCGAACGTCGGATCGGCATTTTGCAATGGAGAGTTGTGTGTTTTGCCAGGGCGTCGGCCATTGAATGGAGATCGGATAGGCTTCGACCATCGTCAGATTTCCACCATGGAAAATGGTGGAGGATGCATGTTCAATTCGTGTTTCGAGGTAGCGGTCAACGGTTTCCAAAAAATTTTTACAGTGAAAGGGGGTGTGGAATCCCAGGATCGTGCTGCCCAGCATTCCTTGAAGCAGTTCTTCCCGCCATGGACAGATACCGAAGGATTCCGGATTGGGCCAGGGTATATGCCAGAAGGTGATTACAGTTGACTTGGGCAATACTTTGCGAATCATTTGCGGTAAAAGGGCAAAGTGGTAGTCCTGAACGAGAATGACGGGATCATCCCGGTCTGCCTCTTGGATAACGGCATCGGCGAAGCGCTGGTTGATTGCTGAATACTGGTTCCAATCGCTTGTTCGGAAGATGGGGCGTACATGGGCGATATGGCAAAGGGGCCACAAGCCTTCATTGGCGAATCCGTAATAATACCCTTTTTCTTCTTCTTCCGTCATCCAGATGCGCCTGAGCGTGTAGTCCGGATGTTCCGGCGGGATACGGATATGGTCTTTTCCGTCCACGACGTTGCGATCGGCCGATCCGCTGCCGTGCGCGATCCAGGTTCCAGAACAGGCCCGCATGACCGGCTCCACCGCCGTGACGAGCCCACTGGCGGGACGCTGTATTTCAACGCCCGTTCCGCCCTGGACATGAATGTAAGGCTCCCGGTTGGAAACCACAAGGATCTGTTCGCCGGTTAACTGCTTGTAAAGCAAATTGCGCAACGATTCCGGGTTCCAGGAAAGTGTGGTGTCGTCGGCAATCCGCCTTTCCGCGTTCATTACCTGCAATAGGTTTCGAAGGTCGCCTACCAGGGGTTGCAGTTCGGAATTGGAAGCTTTGGCAAAGGGTTTGAGCAAAATGTCCCCGCGCAGCAAAGCCCGGACTCCGGTCATCCAGCCCCGCCAACTCATGTGGGCGACCAGCACGGTGATCAAGGAGGTTACCAGGCACAATACGGCGAACAGCGCGGCAATGTACTTGCGGGTATCCTCGCTGCGTCGTTCGACGTAACTCATGTCGTGAACCAGAACAAGCGTTCCGGAGGAAGTTCCATGGACATCAAGGGAATTGACGGCAACGTGAACCAGCCCTTGCGGCAGCTGCAGAAGCGATGGGGATTCGTGGAGAGAGGAATTCGGCAGGGCACATCCGAGACCATCCGGAAATGACGGCGTCTTGTACAGCAACTTGCCCCGGCTGTTACAGTATCCCATCGCGAAAAGCCGCTCATCCTGGAGCGATCGCGCAAACAGGTTTTCAATTCTTTTTTTATTCTCCTGAAGCAGAAGATCGCCCAGCGGTTCCTGGATGGCGCCAGTGATCAATTTTGCGCGAATGTCCAGATCCCGAACAGACCAACGCAGCGTCAGCTTATCCACGAGAGGCGCCAGAAGATACCCGAGGATGGTCATTGCTATGATCAGGGGAATGACAAAACGCAGGGTTAGATTTAAGGAACGGGATAATCGAATTCGTTGAGGGCTCATGAGCGTTATTCTCCTTTGGGGATTTTAAACGCTAAAACGCGCTGTCCCATCGTTTGCTGAGACGAATCGCGGAGTTAATCATTCCCACCATGCTGTAGGTTTGAACAAAGTTACCCCAGGGATCGCCGGTTCCCGGATCGATATGTTCGGAAAGCAACCCGTGACGGTTGCGCCTGGAAAGAAGATTGGCAAATAAATCACGAGCTTCCTCGTTGCGGTTCAGTGCGGCGAGAGCGTAAATATACCAGAAGGTGCACACCACAAAGGCGTTTTCCGGAATCCCGAAATCATCTTTTTCCACATAGCGGTATATGTAATTTCCACGACGCAGTTCGTTTTCAATGGCCGCGACGGTTTTGGCAAAACGAGGGTCGTCCGCGGCCAGAAAACCCAGGTCGTGCAAAAGCAGAAGACTGGCATCAAGGGATTGTCCTTCAAAAGAAGCGGTAAATGCTTGTCGCTTTGCATTCCAAGCACGCCGGCAGATGGTTTCATGAATACGGTCCGCCCGGTTTTGCCAGTATAGAGCGCGATCGTGAAGACCGATGTGAATGGCGATTCTGGCCAGACGGTCGCAGGCCGCCCAGCACATGACGCTGGAAAAAGTGTGAATGCGAAGGATATTGCGCGTCTCCCAAGGGCCGGAATCCGGCTGATCGTAAACCGTCACGGCGGTTTCTCCCAAAGGTTCCAGTCGCGAAAAAAGAGAAAGGCCCCCCCGGTGCGCAAGCCTTCGATCAAAAAAAACATGGGCCACGGCGAGAATCGCCGAACCGTAAACATCGTGCTGTATTTGCTCGCAGGCCTGGTTGCCGATCCGGACCGGTCCCATGCCCTGGAAACCCGGCAGGCTTTCAATTTCGCTCTCATCCAGCCTGGCTTTTCCATCCACGCCGTAAACCGGTTGAATGCGGCCGGCGGTTGTTCCCGCCACGACATTGATCAGATAGTTCAGATAGCGTCCCATCGTATTGGTTGTGCTTAAGCGATTCAATGCGTTGACGACAAAATAGGAATCCCTCAGCCAGCAATAGCGGTAATCCCAGTTGCGTCCGGAGTTGGGCGCTTCGGGAATGGATGTGGTCATGGCGGCAATAATGGCGCCGGTATCCTGAAAAGTATTCAGCTTCAGCGTAATGGCGGCTCGGATGACCTCATCCTGCCATTCAAAGGGAATGGAGAGATCTCTGACCCAGTCGTGCCAGCTGTCCACGGTTTCATTCAGGAAACGGCGGGAAAGTTCGCTGATGGCGTCGGGAATGGTTTCGTCCGGTCCCAGAATCAGCGTGGCGTTGCTTTCCAGAAAAAAAGGAATTTCCTGAAGGATGGCTGTGACCGAGATATCGGTGGTGAGACGCATGATCCAGGATGGTGCGACATAACGGATATGGTGACTGCCGTGGGTGATCGTGCAATGCTGATTTCCGTAATCGCAAAGGGGGCGAAGACGCACGCAGATCCGGGGGGTTCCGTGGACGCGCCGGATCTGCCGGATCAGCATCATGGGCATGAAGGTGCGTCCGTATTGATGAAATCGGGGGGCAAAATCCGTGATTTCAATTTCCGCTCCCCGTGTGTCTTTCAGGCAAGTGATGAGAACCGCCGTGTTGGGCAGATAGAATTGTTCCGAAAAGGCCAGATCCAGAAGTTCGATAACGCAATAGCCGGCTCCCTCGCTCTCCGGGTGTTCACGAAGCAGGGAGCAGAAAGCAGGATCTCCGTCGAATCGCGGCAGGCAGCACCAGACAATTTCACCATGTCTGTCAATCAAAGCGCCGATTCGGCAGTTGCCGATCAATCCCAGTTCCAGTGAATTCTTCATGAAGGTCATTCCTTTTCTAAAAAAAGGTTCAAATTGTTATAATATCTTGAAATCATTTATGATTAATGCAGCCGCTCCCAGAATGGCGCCGTGGCCCGGAGGCATTCCGGAAGGCAATATTTTCACAGTGCCCCGATAGACCCGGAAAAGAAATTCGTTCATATATTTTTCGGTTGGTCTGATCAGCAGTTCTCCCGCTGCGGCCAGTCCTCCCGTGAGGAAGATGGCTTCCGGGCTGACATGGGCGACCGCGTCGGCCAGTTTCAGGCCCAAAATCCGCGCTGTCCGGTCAAAGGCATCAAGCGCAACAGCATCTCCCTCTCGAGCCAGTTCAAAGATCCGTTGAGAGGTGATTTCCTGAATCGCCATCGACCTGAGCGGACTGGGCGTGTATTGTCTGGAAAGCAGCGCCAGGGCGGTTCTGACCAGGCCCGTGGCCGATACATAAGCTTCCAGACAGCCCTTTTTTCCGCAGGCGCACTGGCGTCCATCCGGATTCACCGTAACGTGGCCAAGTTCTCCGGCAAAACCGCTTGCACCGTAAAGAAGACGTCCATCCGCCACAATTCCGCTTCCCAGACCGGTACCCAGCGTGATGACGATAAAATGTTTCATACCGCGGGCATGACCGAAAATCATTTCCCCGGCAGCGGCGACGTTGGCGTCATTGGTAATGGCCATGGGAAGAGGATAATATTTCTTCATCAGGGAAATAAAATCAACCTTCTCGCCCCAGTGCAGATTGGGAGCCTGTTCGATGGTTCCCCGGCCGGCATGGGCGTTTGGCGCGCCGATGCCAATGCCTAAAAAACGGTGGGGCATCGGCAAAGCATCTTGAAGGTTTTCAATTTGCTGATGAAGTCTGGCCACAAACTGATCCGCGGTTTCTCCGGCCTGCGTGGACAAGAACGTGGATGCGATCAGCGTTCCGCTCCTGTCCACAAACCCCAGACCGGTATTGGTTCCACCGATATCAATGCCTAGTGCGAGATCTATTTGCATCCGAATCCTCCAGAGGGTGAAATCTTAACATGAGCGAAACGATTTGACGTAATTGCAGGTGATGAATTGGTTCTTTGAGAAAATTATAGGAAAAGCCTAAGCGGTTGTCAATAAAGAATTGACATTTTTCCATCGTCCCCATTTTGTGTGATTCATGTAAGGTTCAATGGAACCGTCTGCGGCAATCTCATAAAATTGATTCCGGGATAACTCATATATCCGTCCGCATTGAGGACAACTGAACCTGACGATACGGCCGGTATTTCCATCCGTTGATTCGACGTAACGATATTCTCTGTGGTTGCAACGACCGCAGCGGCATATGGGCAGGATCGGTCTCCAGCGCATCCAGAGAAGATGCGTAAGGATCAGCAGGAAGATGGGTGCGACGGCGATCATTATGGCGGTGGTCAGCCCTGGAATGATTCCATGTCCGCTGAAATGCCCGATGAGCGCACCTGCCGCCGCGCACAGGATAAACCAGATTGGATACAAGTGTTCAATTTTCATTTATCAATGTGTCGAAAAAATAAGCAAAACCATTGCGGCGACTGTTATTTATTCCACTGGCTTTGCCGTTTTCTGCTGATAGCGAAATTCTTTTTATGGGCCTGTTTCGAATGTGCGGTGTTACTCCCGGATGCGTTTTTTGAGTTCTTTAATGAGGTGGTTGAGCAGGTCGCCCGCATCGGCAACAATGGCGACATCCGCCATTTTCATCATAGGCGCTTGGGGGTTTTTATTGATTGCAACAATGAATTCTGATTCTCCCAGGCCCGCTGTATGCTGAATTGCGCCGCTGATGCCGAAAGAAAAGAGAATTTTGGGTTTGATATGCTTACCCGCCTGTCCGACCAGAGCTTCATGACCGGCCCAGTCCGCGTAAACGACCGGTCGGGTTGCGCCGACATCTCCGCCCAGAAGTTCGGCCAATTCGTCGAGTTTTTTGAATTTTTTCCCGCTGCCCATTCCCCGGCCACCGCAAACGATGACTTTGGCGTTTTCGATGGTATGTTCTTTTTGCGCTGCCCGCTCATATTCCAACAAACGGACTCTTGGCGCGGGCAAATCATCAGGAAGGGGCAGACGCTCCACGATTGCGGTTTTTTCGTAGTTGTGGGGAATTTCCTTGAATGTGCCGGGACGTACGGTGGCCATCTGCGGACGGTGTTTTTCCGTGACAATTTCCGCCAGCATATTTCCACCGAAGGAAGGAGCGATCTGCACCAGGAGGCCGTCGGAGGTAATGTCCAAGCCTACGCAATCGGCGGAAAGCCCTGTCTTTAAGCGTTTGGCCAGCCGGGGGGCGAATTCGCGACCAAAATCCGTTGCGCCAATGAGAATAATGTCCGGGTCTCTTTCCCGTGCCAGTTTTTCCATCAGCGCAAGGTAGTGCTCCGTGCTGTAACTGGTGAGTGTCGGGTGATCAATGGCCAGAATGCGATCTGCTCCGTGCGCGGTGTATTCCATGATCCATTCTTCAATGCCGCATCCGACCACAACAGCGCAGACTTCTGCACAAAGAACATGCGCCAGATCGACCGCTTTGGAAAGAAGCTGTAAAGTAACGCGATTTTGATAATAATTTCGATAGTCTCCAAATACCCAGATGCTTTTGATTTTGTTCTTCATCGTTTTATTGTCCAAGCGGATGGCTATCCCCGTTTTTTAGCCTCAATGGATTTCCCAATAACGGCTCCGATGCGCCCCTCGAATTTGTCCAGAAATTCATCTACTGCACTGGCCGCAGCTCCGGTGATGATGATATTGTCCTTTTGCGATTTACGCAGAAAGATTTTTCGTACTTTTGTGCGGGAACTGTGTTGGTCAAGAATAGAGGAAGTGATGTGTAAATCCGCGGCGTTTCGGAATAAAAGGTCAGCATTCTGAAAAGCTTTGTCCAGTCCGGCAAACGATGTGTGGCGTGGCTCGTAATTTTCCATGGAAATGGTAACGAGTGCCGGAAGTTCCATTTCCAGCGTTTCGCGGAAATTGTCCACCAAACGACGGACGCGCAACGTCCGACCGGAAAAAGTCAGGTTTTCAGCATAAGCCGCGGCGGGTAAATTAAGTTCTTCCGCCAATTGCGGACCGACCTGTGCTGTTTCACTGTCCGAGGTATAGGCTCCGCATAAGACCAAATCATAACCGGAAACTTCTTTTTGAATGGCTTGTGCAAGAATGAAAGATGTGGCGTAAGTATCCGATCCCGCCAACATCCTGTCAGAAATTAAAATGCCGCGATCTGCACCCATGGCAAAGGCTTCACGGAGAACCTCTTCCGCCGCGGGCGGCCCCATTGTGAGGACCGAGATGAATGCTCCATGTTTTTCCTTGATTTGCAGAGCCGCTTCCAAGGCGCGTTTGCAGGCTGGATTTACCATTCCCGACGACAGATCGCGCCTGAGCGAACCGGTTTTCTCATCCCAGGGCAGTTCGGTCACCATGGGTACCTGCTTAATACAGACGACAATATTCAATAACATATAGGCTCACAAAACCGGTTGAGATAAAATTGTGCGGGCGATGACCATACGTTGGATCTCGCTGGTTCCTTCATAAATTTCCGTGACTCGGGCGTCCCGGAAATAACGCTCCACATCATATTCCTTGCTGTATCCGTAACCGCCATGGATTTGGACCGAAAGAGATGTCACGCGGGAGGCAACAGAACTGCAATACAACTTAGCCATGGAGGCCTCACACCCAAAGGCTGCGCCTGAATCCTTCAGTTCACAGGCGCGATACAGAAGCAGGCGCGCCGCGGAAATTTCCGTGGCCATGTCGGCGATATAATTTTGGATGGTTTGTTGAGAGGCAATGGGTTTTTTAAATTGCTGTCTTTCCTTGGCGTATTTCACCGCGGCTTCCATTGCGCCCTGTGCAATGCCCAACGCTTGGGCGGCCACGCCAAGCCTGCCGTTGTCGAGTGTGGCCATGCCGATTTTCATGCCGTCGCCAAGCTTTCCCAGGAGGTTTGATTCCGGCACGGCGCAGTCTTCAAAAAAAAGGGAGGACACAGGATTGGCCCGCATGCCGCAGAGGTCTTCCACTTCGCCCCGCAAAAAACCAGGGTATTTACTTTCTACAATAAAAACACTGCTTTGTAATTTTTTATCCGGTAGGGAGGTGAGAGCAAATATTAAAGCAACGTCACAGACTCCCCCGTTTGTGACAAAGATCTTTGTGCCGTTTAAGATGTAGGATTCTTCGTTTTTGACGGCGGTGGTTTCCACGCTGCCTGCATCCGAACCGGCGTTGGCTTCCGTCAGACTGAATGCGCCAATCGCATGGCCCGAAGCCAGTAGTGGCAGATAGGTTTCTTTTTGCCGGGAGTCGGCGAATTTCAGAAGAGGATAGACAGCAACGCCATTATGCACGGTGATGCAGAGTCCCACCGCTGCGCAAATGCGTGAGAGCTCCTCCACAACAATGGCCGCGCTTATGGAATCGAGGTTTGCACCGCCGTATCTCTGGGGAACCTGAAGGCCAAAATAGTTCAGAGGCTTCATTTTGGCTAGAATCTCGCGAGGAAAAATTCGCTGCTGGTCGATTTCGGCGGCGATGGGCGCGAGTTCCATTTCGGCGAAATGCCTTGTGGCGTTGCGGATCAGCTTATGTTTCATGCTTGGATTATATTGCAAAATATTGCTCCCAGTGAAAACGGTAAAAGCATTTAAATCAGGGAGCATATAAAAAAAAGATGCGGCAAAGTCAATCATATTTCAGGTTAGGTCTCCGGAATGTGTCGTGCCTCTGTTTTTATGCTCGTTCTTCCTGTTTTCCTTTTGATTTTCACTGAGAGTGTAGTAGAAAGAACTCCTGAATGAGCGTAACAAGGCCGCATTATTCTGTGCTTGAATAGATCCGAAATCGCCGATGCGGCACTTTCCAGAAAGGAGAAGAATATGAAAAAATGGTGTTTATTTGCAACGGTGGCGATGGTGTTCGTACTGGTTTTCTCCGTGGCGCAGGCCCAGGAATACGGCAAAATCCGTGCGCTTCAGGAAAGGGCGGCATCTGTCACCAAACAGAAAAACGATTTTGTTGTCCGTGTTCTGAAAACCTACAACATTCCTCATGAAGTAAACGGACAGGGGGTGGTCGTCCGGATTAATATGGATAATCAATGGATGGACATTCGATCGATTGAGATTATTCCCGTACTCAAGGAATCATCGGAAAGCGTCCGCCAGGTTGCTGCCCATGAATTGTTCTTTTTTACAGACAACGGCATTTTGCATGTGATTTCCGAGTTGAAGATTCGCTAATACTTTACCGGCCGATGTTGTTTTTTACTTCGGCCAGCTTTTCTCTGTCCAGATAGTATCTTCCGTCACTGGTCCGGATCACCAGCTTATCGGCAAGCAAAACATTCAGCGCTTTGGGCCTCAGGTTGTTTGCGCCGACCAGAAAGAAATTTTTCCGTTCATCCTGAAGTTTCATCGCTCTTTTTTCACTGAAAGCCCTGGCCTGCTCCAACTCGGCGATAATCTTGAAGCAAACCCGCCTGAGGCCCAGACCGGTCAGATACATGGCCGTGAATACAAAAACGATAAAAGCGGCGCAAAGCAACAGAATTTGTACGTAAACAGGCATTTGTCTCCTGAACGATGTGGATTTATGTTACCGTTATGTTTTTTGTCGCCTTCCTGACCACAAAGCAGCGCTCATTGTTTGAGGTTGGCTCGTCGGGAATCATAAAGAATCCGGGACGGTTGATATTATAACTGGTTGTCGTGCCTTTCAGCACTTCTCCGTCTTTAAATACCACAGTGACGTGTCGTCCATAATGAATGTTGGGCGCTTCACTGCTTAATGCGCGGGATCCCGGTTTGCTATCGAATTCCTTGACGAAGAACACGGCTTTCAGCTCGTCAAAGTATATCTCAAGCGGCACGCTGTTTGATGAGGCTCCCAACGGCAGAAAATGAAAAAAGGGTTTGTCGGCGGAAAAGTTATTGGTGGTGCCTTTTATCGTTCGTCGATTTACATAGCGAACGACGATTTTGTTTTCGGGCACGGCAAACCTCCTCAAAAAAACAGTGAAAACAAAGTGCGGAATACATCGATACGGAATGAAGAAGGCGTGGACTGTTTGTCCAAGTTATGATAACCAAACCAAACTTTTCCGTTCGGGGATGTTCACTTCACTTTTTGGTTTTTATACCCGATTGAGAGAGAAAAGTCGATGTATTTTGATACGCATTTTGGAGTTTAAATCATGGAAAATCAAGCAAGCCGGCCCATAGGCGTTTTTGATTCCGGAATTGGCGGCCTCACGGTGGTACGCGCTTTGATGGAACGCCTGCCGTTTGAAAATATTGTGTATTTCGGTGATACGGCCCGGGTGCCCTATGGCATAAAATCCGTCGAAACGATTAATCGCTATGCCATGCAAATCACCGAGTATTTGCTGAAAAGAGATGTCAAACTTCTGATTGTAGCCTGCAACACGATGGCGGCTGTGGCTTATCAAGCCATTCGCGATTTCTCGTCCGTGCCGGTGCTCGAGGTGATCGAGGCCAGCGCAAAAATCGCCGTGTCTGAAACGAAAAGCAAAACCATCGGGGTTATCGGAACGCCCGCCACCATCAATTCCAACGCTTATGCCCGCGCCATTCATTTGTTGGATCGAGACGCAAAAGTTTTTTCTCAGGCCTGTCCCTTGTTTGTTCCTTTGGTGGAAGAAGGCTGGTTTGATCACACCGCAACCCGACTGGTTGCGGAAGAATATCTGAAACCGGTGATGGCCGAACATATCGATACCCTGGTGTTGGGGTGTACCCATTATCCGCTTCTGAAACCCCTGTTTCAAAATATCACCGGGCCGGATGTCCGGTTAATTGATTCAGCGGAGGCTATGGCGGAGATTGCCGCTGATCTAATTCACCGGGAGAATTTCGGCAACGAAAGTCGTCGTTCTCCTGAATATCTCTTTTGTGTCAGCGACGTGCCGCACCGTTTTCAGACCATAGGAGAACGTTTTTTGGGACGGTCACTGCCACGCATTGAAATGGTGAGGTTTTAGATGATGAAAATCCTACTTGCCGGCTATAATATCGATTGCCATGTTCTAGGGGAGCTAATAAAAAATAGCAAACAAAAACAAGATCTTACGCCGGAAACCATTTCCGCGGCCTATGCCCGTATCAGCCGGAGTCCCAAGCCGGTCGATGAGTTGCGTCGGGATGCTTGTGCCGAGGTTGAAAAAGCGCGCAAGTCCAACCGCAATATTGTGTTTGAAATGGGGCACAGTTCGGTAGCGGAACATGCCGTTTTCAATATTGATGTTATTGGTGTTTCCCGCCTGCTGGTGGAAGAAATTGAGAAATTCCGACTTTGTTCCTTTACCGAAAAATCCCAGCGTTATGTTCTTTTTGATAAGGATTTTGTGGTTCCAGAAGAAATCGCTGAAACGGGGCTTACGGATTTGTTTGTCTCCATGGTTTCTTTGCAAAATGATTTTTATCACCGGCTATACAAACGGTTGCGTCCTTATGTGTTTGAGCAAAACAAAGAGGTGGCAGATCATCCCGCTAACAGATCGATGCTGGAGGGATGGGCCAAAGAAGATGCCCGCTATGCAATTTCTTTAGCGACGGAGACCCAATTGGGGATGACAATTAACGCCCGCAACCTGGAGCTGATGTTGCGGCGTCTCAAGGCCCATCCGCTGGTCGAAGCTCGCATTTACAGTGATCAGCTTTATGAGGTGACACACCGAATTGCGCCCTCGCTGATCCGCTATACCGAACCGACGATTTATGACCGACAGGCCAGGCGAGGTATTCAGGGATTTGTCGGAGGGCTCTGCCGGTCCGGGGAAAGTCCTCGTCGTGATGTTGTGATGAATTATGCCACACCGGAGGCTGATGCCGTTACCACGGCGGCGCTCCTCTTTGCTTCATCCGGCCTTCCCTACGCAAAATGCTGGAAAGAGGCAAAATGCATGAGTCTGCGAAGAGCAAAAGCCCTGTTTCAGTCTGTTTTTGAAAACATGCAGTCCTATGAGGCGGTGTTGCGGGAAACGGAAAATGTTGATTTGCAATTTGAACTGATTTTGAGTGCCAGTTGTTTTGCACAGCTCAAGCGTCACCGCATGGCCACCATCGTATGTCAAAACTATGACCCAGCGTTGGGAGTGACGGTGCCTCCATCTGTAAAGGCGATTGGTCTGCAAAAGGAATTTATGTCCATGATCGCGAAAACCAACCGCGTTTATGAGATCATAAAACAGAAAAATCCTGCTGCTGCCGCTTATGTTCTAACCAATGCTCATCGAAGGCGCGTTTTGATGAAATGTAATGCCCGGGAACTTTATCATTTTGTCCGTCTACGCGCCGATAGTCACGCTCAGTGGGATATCCGCCAATTATCGGAAAAGATGCTGAAGTTGGCGCAAAAGGCGATGCCGCTGACGCTGATGATGGCCTGCGGAAAAGACGGCTTTACCGCCAGGCGAAAAAAAATCTATTTTCAAGCGTAAGGGTTTTCTAAACGTCACGGCATGATGATGAAACGAAAACCGCCCACGGTTCTTCTGGCAACAACCATCAGTTCCTTTACAACGCCTTTCATGGGAGCCTCCGTGAATATCGCTTTGCCGGCGATTGCCCATGACTTTTCTCTGACGGCGCTTTCCATGAGCTGGGTGCCCTCTGCTTTCTTACTGGCTGCCGCCATCATGCTTGCGCCGATGGGACGATTGGCCGACATTTACGGCCGAAAAAAATTATTTTTTTCGGGATCGCTTATTTTTGCTCTGTCTTCGCTTTTGTGCATCTGGTCGACAACGGGAGGGGTTTTTATCGCGTTACGGGTTGTTCAGGGAATCGGTGGCGCCATGATTTTCAGTACGGGTACAGCATTGCTGGTTTCCGCATATCCACATGGACAACGAGGCAAAATACTTGGGTTAAACATTGCTGCGGTTTATCTTGGACTGACCTGTGGACCGTTTATCGGTGGTTTGTTGACCGAGCATCTGGGGTGGAAAACCATTTTTCTCTTCAACGCCGTTTTAGGAGCGTTGGTGATTTTGCTGACCGTCGGAATGGACCCCGAAGAGCGTCCCGATGCGCATGGTGAGTCCTTTGATTTTTCGGGTGCAATTTTTTACGCAATGTCTCTTTTGGCTTTGATGTATGGCCTTTCACAGTTGTCGTCTCCGAACGGGGGATTGCTGATTGTTATCGGAATGTTATGCTTTCTTTTCTTTATTCGGCAACAAAGTCGAAAGGCTTTTCCGCTTTTCAATATTGCCCTGTTTCTGGAAAATCGTGTTTTTGCTTTATCCAACCTGGCTGCCCTGATTCATTACTGTGCCACGTTTGCCATTACTTTTATTTTGAGTCTTTATTTGCAGCATGTTCGCCTTTTAACTCCTGGACAAGCGGGGATGGTTCTGGTCATCGAGCCCCTTTTACAGGCTCTTTTGTCACCCTTTTCCGGAAGGCTCTCCGATCATTATGAGCCGCGAATCCTTTCTTCTCTGGGGATGTCTCTGACGGTTGTCGGTCTGCTGGGACTGAGCTTTCTTGATTTTCATACATCCCTTTATTATATTATGTCCTGTCTGGCGATTCTTGGTGTTGGTTTTGCGCTTTTCTCGTCTCCCAATGTCAATGCCATCATGAGTTCAGTGGAAAAAAAATTTTATGGAATGGCTTCGGCAATGCAGGCGACGATGAGATTGGTGGGCCAGATGTTGAGCATGGGGATTGCGATGCTGGTATTTGCCTGGATCATTGGCGAGCGAAGTCTTGTGCCTGAAAACAGCAATCTTTTAATTGTCAGCGCCAGATGGATTTTTGGAATTCTGGCCGCAACCTGTGCGGGGGGTGTCATTGCTTCACTGGTCAGGGGGCGTCTGCGCCAGGTGTGATGGATTGAATGGTATGCACATCCGGAACTTGCATGATGAATGATCGATATTTTGGTTTTGAAAGATCAGGGGATGTCTTATGGCGAAAGGTGAAATGTTGGCAAAACGATTTTATACCCTGAGGGCGCTGATGCTGATGATCGTGCTCTTTGCCGCTTTTTATTGTGCGACTGAAGGGATCGGGCAAAAGAAAGGAGAAATTATGGCGGATAAACGAGCAATGGCTGATTTGACGCCCTTTCAAAGGGAGGTAGCTTTCGGTAACGCAACGGAGCCGCCTTTTAAAAACGAATACTGGGACAATCATCGGGAAGGAATTTACGTGGATATTGTGTCTGGCGAAGTGCTTTTCAGCTCTTTGGATAAGTTTGATTCCGGTTCAGGATGGCCAAGCTTTACCAAGCCCATGGAGAAGCAGTCTGTTTTGGAAAAGCAGGATCATAGTCATTTTATGACGCGGACGGAAGTGCGGAGCAAAGCATCGGATATTCATCTTGGACATGTTTTTGATGATGGTCCAGCACCGACCGGACGACGTTACTGCATTAATTCTGCATCGTTGAAATTTATTCCGATGGAGGAGATGGATCAAGCCGGATATGGCCATTATTTGCATCGGTTTCAGGAACCAGCCGTGGCGAATCTGGAAACGGCGATTTTTGCCGCTGGTTGTTTCTGGGGGGTGCAAGAGTACTTCAGCCGGGTCAAAGGAGTGGTGAAAAGTGAATCCGGATATGCAGGAGGAACAAAGGATCATCCCGTCTATGAGGAAGTTTGTTCAGGTATCACGGGGCATGCGGAATCCGTTCGGATTGTTTTTGATCCCACGGTGGTTCGTTATGAAACGCTGCTTCAGCATTTCTGGGGGATGCATGACCCCACAAGCCTCAACCGACAAGGCAATGATATCGGCAGTCAATACAGGTCAGCGATCTTTTATATGAATCCGACACAGGAAGCGCTTGCAAGGGCATCTCTTTCAAATTTGGAAAAAACCGGCAGATATTCCCGTGCCATTGTTACGGAAATTGTGAAAGCGGAGAAATTTTATCCGGCGGAAGCGTATCATCAGGACTATTTGAAAAAAAATCCCAAAGGATACTGCCATATTAATCTGAAAAAAGCCGACGAGAAGTGATTATGATAGCGATTTCAGTATCTTAACCTGTGCCACATCCTCGGGCGTGTTCAGGTTTTGAAAAAGACGGCCATCCGGATTGTAAGGTCGGATTTTTTCTTCATGAATGGCCAGAACACGCATGTCGCGGTAAAAGCCGATGATTTTTAGTTTGTCCAAATCAAGCAGCCTTTTCATGGAAGGCAGGCATCTACGCGAATAGACGGCATGAAGGGGTTGATACCCTTCATGCGTTTCCGGAACAATAATGTCATGATTATCCTTTTGAGAGATCAGATAATTGACAAAGTCTTTGTTGAAATGCGGCATATCGCATGCGCTGACGAAGGCATAAGGATGGCTTGCATAAAACAATCCGGTATAAATGCCGCACAGGGGCCCTTTTCCCTTGTAAATGTCGGTTACCACAGTCGTGTCGATAAATTCAAGATAAGATAACGGATCATTCGTGACAATGATGATGTCGGAAAAGCATGCCCGATAAATCGTCAGAATTTTGTCAATCAGACGGATTCCATCAATTTCCAGAAAGGCTTTGTTCATTCCCATTCGGGAATTTCTACCTCCGGACAGGAGAATACCGCTGGTATGGTTTATCTTTGACAATGCAGACACCTGTCGATGACAACCTCTTTATAAGCTCTTTTCTGTTTACTGTTTCTTCAAAGTCGGCGCTATGGTCATTGCCAGATTCTGTGCTTTGGCAGCTCCAGGTGAGGATGATTCCGATACGCTGGCTGCACTACCCTGGATGAGAAACACCAGGCGCCGGACAATGCCCTTCATTTGCGCAGACTGGGCATTCATCTGTTCAGCGGCACTGGCGGATTCTTCGGCGGTTGAAGCGTTTTGCTGAGTAACCCGGTCAAGCTCAGTTACCGCCTTATTAATTTGATTGATTCCCTGGGCCTGCTCGGCGGAGGCGGCTGCGATTTCTTTGACCAGTTCTTCAACCTTTCTTGCAATATCAACATTTTCCATGAAAGCCGTCCGTGTCAGTTCTGTCAGATCGCTGCTTTCTTTGACGACGGTAATGGTGTTTTCAATCAGAGAAGCGGTGTTTTTGGCTGCCTCGGCCGAGCGCTGGGCGAGATTTCGAACTTCGTCGGCGACAACAGCAAATCCCGCTCCTGCCTCTCCTGCGCGTGCTGCTTCTACTGCTGCGTTCAGAGCCAGAAGGTTGGTCTGAAAGGCAATCTCATCTATTGTCCGGATGATTTTGCCCGTTTCTTCGCTGGTTTTGGTTACCTTCTGGATGGCTTGGGCCATATTATTCATATGAGCATTCACTTTGCTGACGATGTCGCGCGTTTCAGATGCCAGAATTTTGGCCTGGTTGGCGTTTTCCGCGTTGCCGGCCGTCATGGCTGACATTTCCTCCAGGGAGGAGGAGGATTCTTCAATTGCCGCCGCCTGTGATGATGCGCCATCCGCCAGGTTGATCGTGGCGTTGGATACCAGGGTGGATGCGGCGTTCATTTCATTCGCGGATTCCATGAGTTCGTCGGCAATCTGCTGAATATGTGCAATCAATTTCTTGCCGACAATAATGAAGTTGGCAATCAGGCCCGCCATGGCAACAGGTGTGAGCACGTAGGAAAAAGCTCCTCCCACGCGTCCCGCGATAAACGAAGCCAGTATGGCGCCGATGACTCCGGGGATGAGCCAGATATACAGTTTGTAAGTTAAAGTTTTTCCTACGACATATCTGAGAATGACGGCAATAATGCCTGCGGCGATAATGTAAGTAATCAATTTAACCACAATAGCAATCAATACATCAATGTCCATGGATTTCCCCTCCTGATGATTTCATAAAGACTCATTATCAAAGAAAGACTATTTGTGACTACCCTGAAAAGATTATCGAGTCAATAAAATTCAGGCAATCTTTCAATCTTTACGGTGAAGTTGCCCTCCGCTCCAATAAGTGCATTTCCTTAAAGGGTGAATGAAGTTATCCTTCCCAGAGTTGCCGGATGATATTCGCCGTCTCTTTTGCGGCAATGTCGGGTTTCAAGGCGGTATCCGCAATGCCGGAAACGACGCGGGTAATATTGTGATCGATGAGAGCCTTTTTCCAGACAGATACGCTAGGCGCTGTGATATATGCGGAAAAGGTGTGATGCATGGTTCCCGGTCGCTCTCCAATAATGTGAATGATGGCTTTATGCTCTCTCACCGCCTGAAGGTCCCCGAAAAGGATTTCTCCTATGCGGTAGCCTACTCGCACCCGTCCGCCTTCAACAAAAAGAATTTCTGGACCGCATTTCAGATTCATTTGTTTCAACCTTTCCTGAAGGGTACAAAGGTAAGGAGACAAATGACCCGGATCCATGATGGCGAGGGCATTTAAACCGTCGGACACAATGATTTGCACCTGGTGAAAGTCATTTTTCCGGTCTTTCATTACTTTCAGGACTTTCAATGATGAAGTGTCCAGTTTTTCTCCGGTTTGCGGATGCAGGATGTAATCAGTCCTGTTTTCGGAGGTTGTTTTCAGACGGACCGCATGGGGCGTTTTTTTGATGAAACCGGGATCAAGTTCAATCCAAATGCTTTTTTTGGAATCGTTATAGAGGTTGCGTATTTCGGCATCAAGCGCGGGTGCCAGGGTCCATGGGTTTTGGTTGAATCCTTCTGCAAGATAAACGCCACGATGACGGACTTCCTGCATTTTTCTTTTTCCTTCACGGAAGATTTCCGTCTTGGAACGCTTATCTCCTTTTGCCAGACGGTAGCGGTACCACACCCAGAGAGGTTGACCAAAATGGGAGGATGGTTTTCCCTGTGTGTCAAGTATCCTCAGATGCTGAAAGAATTTCTGCATGGAGTCGTTGATCTTGTATCCAAATTTTTCACGAATACGCACATGATCCTGATAAGCAGTGGTCAGATAGCCCAGCATTGGATCATTTTTTGTGGGCAGAGCCATCAGGTAAGCCGGGTTGGCCGGCATGATCTGATCCTGGCACCAGTCCAGGTCATCGAGTGTGACATCCATGTGAAGTGTGGTGCAGATATCCAATCCGATCGTCAGACCATGGAGTTTTCCCATGACAATGTCTTCCAGGCAACAGCGAACAAGTTGTTCGCGGGTACGAAACACTTCCGGTCCGATGAAACCGGCGACATCGTTAAGGTGGACCCATGGAGCAGGCGTCCGGCCTGCTTTCTGCTGGGCTTGGGCAACTTTCATTTTCAACAGGCGTGCAAATCCATATTTACGCGCCTCGTGAATCACCATGTCTGTCCCCTGGCCGCTACCGTTGGTAAAATCCGCTCCCTGACCGGTTTCAAAGTAAAATCCGTACTGTCCTGTTCTTGATTCGGCATAAGCCAGCATTTTTTCCAGGGTAATATCAAATGTCGCGTTGGCCTGTTCACTGCCTGCCAGGCTTTGAAACCAGATGCCTGTGGAACCGGGATGCTGTTTTTCCACTGCGGCCTGAATATCGATGTGCGCCAGAACACTGTGGGGGATGATGTTTTCCAAGTGGAAAGCGACTCGGATATCTGAAAGAGCAGCTTCCAGAGTGGCAACGGATTCTGGTGCGCTGCTCACCGGATTGACGCCCAGCACAACATCGCCTACCGCATAAGACCATCCAGAAAAGATTTGCCAGACAACGTCATCCGGGTGATCGGTTGGAGAGTTGGGTTGGATACGTGCCCCCATGTATCCTTTTGCGCCGATGGATGTGCTGGCAAGCGGATGAAAGATCTTGCTTCCGACAGTAATCAGCTCTTGATTGGACATGATTTTTACTACGCAACCGATGACATCACTGCACAAGCCTTCCAAAAGGGGATAAATCTCCGATCCATCTGCTGTCAGAAGAAACGTTTTCAACTCTCCCATTGTCATGGTGCTGGTTTTTTTCATTATCTCGTGAGGTAGATTCTCAAGAAGGCATGAATACATCCTGTCTTCAAAAAGAGGATGACGTAAGATGTCGCCAACGAGCGTGTTCGATAAAAGAAGCCGTGCTTTGCAGCGTATCGCTTCGTCTTTTGCTGCCAAACCCAAAATCTGGTCTCCTTCTTTGAAGGCATTGGCGGCGCCAATGAGTTGCTGATACGTTAATGGATCAAACTTACCCATTGCACTTTGCATAAATGAAAAAAGGTCTTCTTTGTTTTCTGTTGAGAGAAGCCGGGCCTGTAACAGAGGCGGAAGAAAGGCCGCACCTGCCAGACTTCCCGCCAGCACCCGGCAAAAAGTTCTTCTGCTGATTATTTTGCTTTTCCCGATGCTGTCAACATCATTCATGTTTGAACGATCCTTTCATCCTAGAAACTTTTGATTCATCATACTCCCATGCTGGAAATGAAATCAAGCCTTATTGCGGATAGAACGATCTTCATTTACGATGAGTTGATGCTTTACGTATTTGTCATCTGAATCACTTGAAAGGGCAGGTTAGGGAATTCAGAAAAAGAAGTTGATTTACCATGCAAAAACCCTTAAGAAACGCAAATGGAATAAGTGAAGCAGTAAAGACAGGCTAGAAAAAGGTTTCGTGTCGCAAATCCTGTAAACCGGATTTGAAGATAAAAAAAATATTTAAGGAGAGGGCATGATGGAAATTAAAAAGATTTGTGTATTGGGCGCGGGATTGATGGGGAACGGCATTGCGCAGGTTTGTGCTCAGGCCGGCTACGACGTGGCCATGCGCGATATCGAACAGAGATTTATTGACGGCGGGATGAATACGATCAAAAAGAATCTAAACCGTGATGTGGAAAAGGGAAAAATGGCAAAAGATCAGATGGACGCGATTCTTAGCCGGATTAAACCCACCCTGGATCTGAAGGAAGCCGCGGCAGATTCGGACATTGTTGTCGAAGTGGTGATTGAAGTTATGGAGGTCAAGAAGAAAGTCTATGCGGAGCTCCAAACCATTGTCCCCAAACACTGCCTGTTTTTCACGAACACTTCAGGATTGAGCATTACAGAAATGGCCGCAGTGACCGACCGGCCGGAACGTTTTATCGGGGCGCATTTTTTCAATCCTGTTCCGGTCATGCGCCTGCTGGAGATTATTCGTGGTCATCAGACTTCTGATGAGACTCTGGAGATAGCACGCGAGTGGGGCAAAAAGATCGGCAAGGAAGTGGTTACGGTCAAGGAAGCCCCTGCGTTTGTCGTCAATAGAATTCTTTGCACTATGCTCAATGAAGCCTTTTTTGTCCTGGATGAAGGATTGGCAACTGCCGAGGACATTGATAAAGCGATGATGCTGGGTTGTAACCATCCCATTGGGCCATTGGCGCTTGCCGATATGGTGGGCAATGACACCATGCTGCGTGTTATTGAAGGATTGCAGCGTGAACTGGGAGACAAATATCGCCCTGCGCCTATTTTGAGAAAACTGGTTCGTGCCGGTAATTTGGGACGCAAGTCCGGCAGGGGAGTTTACGACTACAGCAAGAAATAATTTTTTTCATTTTTAGGTCTTGGGGATTTTTATGGTCACGTCCATAGAAATCCCCTTGTTATTATTGTGCTATTCTATGAAGAAGATGAATCCGGCGTTAATGGGTAAGCAGAGCGATTCAACGGTAGAAATTTGGTGAAAGGAGAAGAGGATGAAAAAGATCGTATTGAATACAGTACTTTTGATGATCATTGTCGTAATTCCTGTTTTGGTTTCGGCACAAATGGATGTTCAGGTTCGCATCAATATTCCCTTGCCGCCGCCAATTGTTTTTCCGGCACCTCCTGCGGTTGTCGTGATTCCGGAGACAGATATCTATGCTATTCCTGATGTCCATGATGATATCTTTTTTTATGACGGCTGGTGGTGGCGTCCATGGGAAGGGCGCTGGTATCGGTCCCGGCACTATGACCGGGGATGGGCGTACTATAACAGAATGCCGTCTTTTCAAAGACATGTGCCCCACAACTGGCGCCAGGATTACCGGGACCGGCGATGGAAAGGGCATTCATGGGATTCCCGTGCTATTTCCTATCGTGATGCGGAAAAAAACTGGAGAACTTGGAAACAGAACAAACATTGGAAAAATGAAAACTACTGGGGGGTGAGGGGGATGGACCGAATGCCGCCAGGCCAGCAAAAGAAGTATCAACGCGGTCCTGACAATTTTCCGAAAGGAGAGGGGCACGGCCATGGGAAAGGCCATGGACAAGGTCAAGGGAAAAAGGATCAGAGGGACTGATGAATGAGCCTCCTCTTCAAGTTATGTCTTTGATTTAATACAAAAAAGCTCGTGTCCGGCACGGGCTTTTTTGTGGAGAAATATTTGTTGATTTTTATGGGATTGTCCATTAGTGTTACAACCGTAAAAGGATGAAATCATCCGGCTACCGTAGTTTTCAGGATATCAAAGGTTCAAGTACCCATCCTAATGTCACTACGTATCATAGAAATGGAAAAATGCTTACTGACCGGCATTGATGTGGAAAAGTGGGCATGAATAATGTCAGATAGGGGGATCGCGCAAGTGAACATTGATCAGAAAATTTTGAATGAGGAAAATCTTCAGAAGTTGAAAAAACTTAATAATCCGCATGTGGAAAAAATTGTGGAGGAGTATGTAAACTTATGCAAGCCGGCCAAAATATCCGTGATTACCGATACCTTCCCTGATATTGCTTATGTACGTCAGCAGGCTCTGGAACTGGGTGAGGAAAAACGGCTGGCCATGCCGGGGCACACGGTGCATTTCGATAGTTATCATGATCAGGGACGAGACAAAAAAAATACCTGTCTTTTAGTAACTCCCGACATGAAAGTATCCAAGATGATCGATGTTAAAGACCGTGATGAAGGTTTGAAGGAAGTTCACGAAATTATGGATGGAATTATGCAGGGCAAGGAATGCTTTGTCCGGTTTTTCTGCCTGGGGCCGCTCCATTCGCGTTTTTCGATTGCCGCTTTACAGATCACGGATTCCGCCTATGTCGCTCATAGTGAAGATTTACTGTATCGCGTTGGTTATGAACACTTCAAAACGTTGAACGGATCAGACGATTTTTTCTATCTGGTGCATTCTGCAGGAGAACTCGACGAAAGAGGAAATACAAAAAACATTTCAAAACGCAGAATTTATATCGATGTGTTGGGAAAGAAAGTTTTAACCGTGAATAACCAGTATGCCGGCAACAGTGTGGGATTGAAAAAGCTGGCACTCAGACTGGCGATTTACAAGGCCAACAAAGAAGACTGGTTGACGGAGCATATGTTTATTATGGGAATAAAGCCTGAAAGCAAGGGCAGGGTGACGTATTTTACCGGTGCATTTCCAAGCGCTTGCGGCAAAACATCCACTGCAATGGTTCCGGGGCAGCAGATTGTTGGTGACGATATTGCCTATATTCGCCATAGTGATGACGGGAAGGCCTACGCTGTTAATATCGAGCAAGGGATTTTCGGCATTATTGAAGACGTCAATCCTATTGATGATCCGGTGATTTATGAGGCGCTGACCACGCCCCGTGAATTGATTTTTTCCAATGTGCTTGTCAAGGACGATAAACCTTACTGGATGGGAATGGGGCAGGTTCTTCCTGAAGAGGGTTACAACTTTTCCGGTGAATGGCAGAATAACAAAAAGGACGAAAAGGGCAATGCTATTCCTCCTGCCCACAAGAACGCCCGATATACAATTCGTTTAAATGAACTCAAGAATGTGGATCCCAAACTATATGATCCGGAAGGAGTTCCGATTAGCGGTATCATCTATGGTGGTCGGGATTCCGACACATCCGTACCGGTTTATCAAAGCTTTGACTGGGCGCACGGCATGTTCATTGGTGCATCTCTGGAGTCGGAAACCACTGCGGCTACATTGGGCGCTGTCGGTGTGCGGGAGCTTTCTCCGATGGCCAATCTTGATTTTCTGGTAGTTCCGTTGGGTACCTATCTGTCCAATCACATCAAGTTTGGCAACCGACTGATCGTGAAACCGCTGGTCTTTGCCACCAATTATTTTCTGAAAGAGGACGGAAAATTTTTGAATGAAAAAGTGGACAAGAAAGTTTGGCTAATGTGGATGGAGGGGAGAGTGCATGGAGAATATACGGCAATTGAGACACCGATTGGCTATATTCCAAAATATGAAGATATCGCGAAGCTGTTTGTCCAGATTTTCGGTCGGAAATTTTCGCGTGAAATGTACGATAAGCTTTTTGCCGTTCGGGTCGATAAATTTCTGGAGAAATTAGACCGTGTGGAAAAAGCATATAAGGAGGAAGACGGCATTCCTGATGAATTTCATGCGATTATGGATATGCTGAGGAATCGTTTACATGCGGCAAAGAACAAGGCGGGCAAATCGGTCATTCCTCCGGGAGAATTTACCGACAATTAGCAATGATGAAAAGACTGCTTGAAGGAGAGCTTATGAAAGTCAAAGAGAAAATGCCGACTCATCCCATTCGCATTCAGGATAATACATTTCGAGATGGACATCAGTCCATTTATGCAACACGGATGAAAACGGAAGACATGATTCCCATTGCCGAAGAGATGGACCAATGTGGTTTTTGGGCTATGGAAGTATGGGGAGGCGCAACCTTTGACACCATGCACCGTTTTTTGGAGGAGGATCCCTGGCAGCGTCCCAAAGTTCTGAAAAAATATGTAAAGAAAACACCGTTTACCATGCTGTTGCGCGGGCAGAACCTGGTGGGGTATCGTCATTACGCGGATGATGTGGTACGATCTTTTGTCGATAAGTCTTGCGAAATCGGAATTGATATCTTCCGCTGTTTCGACGCTTTAAACGATTTTCGAAACATTGAAACCTGTGTGGAACGAATTAAAGCCAATGGTAAGCATTTTGAAGGTACGGTATGCTATTCTCTTACAGAAAGCCATCTGGGTGGTGAAATTTATACGCTCGATTTTTATGTTTCCAAGGCAAAGGAACTCGAGCAGATGGGGGCCGATACTATCTGCATTAAGGACATGGCTGGTTTGCTTTCTCCTTATGATGCTTTCAACTTATTTAGTGCTTTGAAAAAAGCAGTGAAAGTGCCCTTGCATCTGCACACCCACTATACCAGTGGGATGGGAAGCATGTCTTATTTGAAGGCCATTGAAGCCGGTGTGGATATCATTGATACCTGTCTGGCGCCATATGCATTGAGGACTTCGATGCCCGCCTGTGAACCGATTGTTGCGGGTGTGCAGGGAACGGATCGGGATTCTGGAATCAATTTGTATAAATTGCTGGAATTAAGCGAACATCTCGAACGAATTGCTCCCAAATACAAGCATCTTTTAGCGGACCAGAGGCTTTCCATTATCGACAATGGTGTATTGGCGCATCAGATTCCAGGAGGGATGATTTCCAATCTGACCAGCCAACTCAAAGAAATGAAGGCATTGGACCGATTGCCTGAAATTTATAAAGAGGTGGTTCAAACTCGCAAGGACATGGGATATCCGCCTCTTGTCACACCGGCTTCTCAGATTATCGGTTCACAAGCCGTACTAAATGTTTTATTTGGACGATATGTCAGAGTATCCAATCAGTTGAAAGACCTTGTGTTGGGATTGTATGGAAGAACGCCAGTGCCGATTGATAAAGATCTAGCCAGGAAAATACTGAAAAACTACAAGCGTGGACAGGAGCCGATCACCGGCAGGCCGGCCGATGACCTTCTTCCGGAAATTGAAGAGGCGAAAAAAAACATCGGTCATCTTGCGCGTACCGACGAGGATCTTCTGGGATGGATACTGTTTCCCCAGACAATGGAGAAATATCTTAAACAAAAATATAATATTGCTGAAGAAAAAAGCGTATCCGTATGATGATTACAAGGAACCTGTCAGGTATCCTACTGGCAAATCTTTAAATCGAAAGGATAATGTTGTCTTCAGATTTGAATATTGTCTAAAAAAGCAAAAAAAGAATCCGTCATGTAGATGGGTTCTTTTTTGTTTTATTTTCCGTTTTTCTATTTCAGCAAATGAGGGAGAAAAAGAGCAATTTTCGGAAACATGATCAGGAGAATGGCAAGGGCAATCATGGCATAAAGCATGTGAAGCGATCCTTTAAAGACAACATGCAGAGGCACGTCGCGGGCGACGCCGGCTACGACATAGGCGTTAATGCCAACAGGCGGTGTGATGACGCCCATTTCCGCTATGATGACGATTATGACGCCAAACCAGATAGGATCAAATCCCAAGGTCAGAATAACAGGATAAAAAATGGGAATCGTCAGCATGATCATGGCAAGCGAATCCATCAAACATCCAAGAAACAAGTAAATCAGAATAATGAATCCCATGATAATCATGGGATGCCAGTGCAGTTCGGAAACAAAGGTTCCGATATCCGCCGGAATGCGGGTCACGGCCAGAAAATGGCCAAAAACCGTGGCGCCGGCGACCACAATAAAAATCATACAGGAGATGCGCGTCGTGTCGTAAAGAGCGTTTTGAAATCCCTTCCAGGTTAAATGGCGTCCGATTAACGCGATAATGATTGTGCCGAAGGCCCCCACTCCCGCTGCTTCCGTTGGTGTGAAGAAACCGGCAAACAGCCCTCCCATGACCAGTATAAATAAAATTAATGTCTCAATAAGCCCTGATAATGATTTAAATTTTTCTTTTAGTGAGCTTTTAGGTCCCCGTGGGCCGACATCCGGACGAAAATAGGTCCAAAGCAAAATGGAAAGGATAAAGAAACAAGAAAGCAAAATTCCCGGAATAACGCCGGCCATGAAAAGTTCTCCGATGGATTGCTCGGTCATAATGCCGTAAATAATGAAGATGGTGCTGGGGGGAATGAGTATGCCCAGGCTGCCTCCCGCGGCCACCACACCCGTGGCCAAGGCCGGATCATATTTGAATTTTTTCATTTCAGGCAATGCCACGGAAGCCATGGTGGCCGCGGTGGCGCTGGTGGAGCCGCAGACGGCGGAAAAAGCAGCGCAGGCGCCGATAGTGGCGATGGCCAGACCTCCCGGTAAATGACCGAAAAATTTGTGCGCTGCGTTGAAGAGCCGTGTGCTGATTCCTGAATGAAAGGCAACCTGACCCATCAAAACAAACAGGGGAATGACCGTCAAATTATAAGAGCTGAATGTGGAGTAAAAATCGCGAATTATCAGACTGGATGCTGCATTCCAGGAAATAATGTATCCGAAACCCAAATATCCAACAAGCGCCATGACAAAGCCCACCGGCATTCTTAAAAACATCAAAAAAATCAAAACTGCAAAGCCGATCAGGCCGGTCATTGTAGGATTCATTCGGCAAGCGCCCTTCGTAAAGATTTGATCGAATCCGCGGTAAGAACAATCAACAGAAGGCCAAATCCGAGCGCCATGCCAAAAATGAACGGGTAGATCGGCATCTGGAGCGTTGAAGAAACTTCTCCGCTGGCACGAATATCCAAAGCGTAACGGACTGCTTTATACGTCATCATCCCAAAAAGCAGTGCGCCGATTAGATTGCAAATGAATTCAATTATAAGTTGCGTGCGCTGGGGCAATTTTTCCACCATAAGTTCAACGGCAATATGGCCTTTTTCTATCGAGGTGAACGCCAGGGCAAAGGAAACGACGATGGTCCCCAAAAATCCCACCAATTCATAGGAACCGGGGATGGGGTTTCCAAGCAGACGCAAAACAACGTCCGATGTGGAAAGCAGCATCATAACGATAACTGCGGCGCAGGCAAGGTAATTGAATGCCTTGCCCGCGCGTGTTAAGTATTTAGAAGAACGCAACATGAAAAGACTGCTATTTCTTAATTTTGGAGTGCTTCTTAATTAATGCCTTTACTTCCGCAACGGCTTTTTTACCGGGCAATCCTTTGCTTTCCGCGCTCTTGATGTAATTTTCAGCAACCGGTTTCACGGCTGCTTCCCATTTGGCTTCTTCCGCATCGGATAGCTTAATAACTTTGTTGCCCAGTTCAGCGGAGAATTTATATCCTTCCACATCTGCGTCATCCCATGCCTTTCCGGCTACGGTAATCCATTCCCGGCTGACATCGTCAAAGACTTTCTGGACATCTTTGGGAAGCGAGTTCCATTTGATTTTATTCATCACGACGAACATGGCGGTAGTGTAGCCGATATTAGTGCAATCGGTGGTGTATTTAACAACCTGCGCCTGCTTCCAGCCTTTCAAGGTTTCCATGGGGGCCAGCGTGCCTTGTACGACGCCTTTTTGCAACGCTTCATAGGTGCCGCCCTGAGGCATGGCAACGGAAACGCCGCCCAGGTTCTCAACGATTTTCGAGGACAGGCCTGTGGAACGGATTTTCATTCCCTTGATGTCTGCCATGGAATGTACGGGCTTTTGAGTATGTAAAAGACCGGGGCCGTGTGCGTGCAAATAGAGAACTTTAACTCCTTCTAGTTCTTTGGGTTTCATGATTTTAACAAAATCGTTGGCAACCAGAGTGGCAACCATGCCGTTGGGGTAACCCACCGGCAGATCAAGTGCTTCCAAAAGCGGCAGGCGGCCGCGGGTGTATGCGAAACACGACATGCCAATGTCGGATATTCCTTTTTCCACGCCATCAAAGGTTTGATCTGCCGGAGTCAGGGAACCACCTGCGAAAATATTGATCTTCACTTTGCCTCCTGTTCGTTTTTCAATTTCTTTTGCCCAGCTTTCTCCTGCTTTGGCCTGAGCGTGTGTGGCTGGAAAGAAAATGCTGTAGGTCAAAGTTGTCTGTGCCTGTGTATTGGAACTGCACCAGAAGATAAAAAACAATGTTGCGATTAGCGTTGAAACGGTTACAGAAAAGCTCTTTTTCATTTGACGTGTTCCCTCCTTAATTTTTCAATGAACGCAAGATATTGCAGTTGCCTCTCGAAGTGATGATTTTGTGTAATTGAACTGATGCTTTCGGATTAGCCTGCTTATCTGATGATACTCGGATAAGCAGGCATTAATACATATAGATATCGCAGGGTAAGGATACAATATTCATGGAAATTTCACACATATCTTATCCAATGCATTACTAGTTGTTGGTGATTATTTTATTTAATTGCCTGTGTCAAGTTGAATTTGAAAATTATAGCGAGCAATCATTCAAGTTTTCCACTTCTTATTTTGTTCAATTCTTCACGGTAGTGTTCAGCCTCCGCTTTTGCCGCTTCGATTTCTTCTTTGGCTTTCTCCAGTTCTTCGTCTTGGCGTTGTCTTTCTTCGCGAATTTTGTCCTGGATTTCGTCAAAACCGACATAAATAGCTAAAATGCCGCCTAGCAGCATAAAAATTGGAAAGGCGCCTTGGAGCAGGTTTATAAAATCACCCCACCAGTAGATCAAACTGATCAGTCCTAAAACAGCGGCAATGACGCCTCCCGTAAGCAAAGACATTGCAAAACCTCCGGATTGCAGTTACCTTTTTAAAATAAATATCATGAACAATAGGTCAAGGCAAGATGGAAAATGGACGATCACGAATATAAAATATTGCTTGATTTAATGGATTCCATCATTTAAGAAAAAAAATTTGTTGAAACTGTATAAAACATTTTTTAGGTGAAGAAGCTTATGATTGAACCGAACTTTAATAAATCAGACGGATTGGTGCCAGCCATCATACAAGATGCAAATACGAAGGATGTATTGATGCTGGCCTATATGAACCGGGAATCGTGGCAAGCAACCCTGCAATCCGGCAAAGCCACTTTTTGGAGCCGTTCCCGACAAAAGTTGTGGGTGAAAGGTGAAAGCTCAGGTCATGTTCAGATAATTAAAAATATCTATCTGGATTGCGATGAAGATACAATTTTACTACAGGTGGAGCAGGTAGGAGGCGCGGCCTGTCATACTGGGCACCGCTCCTGTTTTTATCGCAAGCTTCAGGATGGTGATTTTATTGTGGTGGGAGAAAAAGTTTTTAATCCTCAGGAAGTATATCGATGAATATTTTACGATTAGGAATACCCAAAGGTAGTTTGGAAAACAATACAGTTGATTTGTTCAAGAAAGCGGGCTGGAGGATTACCTATGACAGCCGTAGCTATTTCCCGGATATTGATGATCCGGAGATCAGTTGCAATCTGGTGAGGGCGCAGGAAATGTCTCGATATGTCGAAGACGGTCATTTAGATCTGGGGCTGACCGGAATCGATTGGATTTTAGAAAATAATTCCCGAGTGGTTCCGGTGCAGGATCTTGTGTATTCCAAAGTTTCCACGCGTCAGGCGCGCTGGGTTCTGGTCGTACGGGATGATTCTCCTGTCCGTAAGCTGGAAGATATGGAGGGTAAGTCTATTTCTACGGAGCTGGTGAATTTTACTCGGCGCTATTTTGCAGAAAGAAATATCCATGTTGCTGTAGAGTTTTCATGGGGGGCCACGGAAGCAAAAGTGGTGGATAATCTGGTAGATGCTGTCGTGGAAGTTACAGAAACGGGATCGACTCTTCGGGCCAACAATTTGCGTATCGTTCATGAGCTGATGAGAACCAACACGCAATTGATTGCCAATCAAGAGGCTTGGAATGATCCGTGGAAAAGAAAAAAAATTGAACAGATCAAAACGCTTCTCAACGGATCACTGATGGCGATGGGCAAGGTCGGCATTAAATTGAATGTGGCCAAAGAAAACCTTGATTGCGTCATGAAGCTTTTGCCGTCGCTCAAAGCACCGACCATTTCCAGTCTTTATTCTGAAGAATGGTTTGCCATTGAAGCTGTTGTCGATACGGGCATCGTGCGGGATATAATTCCGCAATTGCTGAATGCCGGGGCGCAAGGTATTATTGAATATCCCTTAAACAAGGTTATCTGAGCCGGAGGGCTAATATGTCCAGGGAAGCAAAAATTGTCCGCAAAACCACGGAAACTGATATTGCGCTGGATATGGATCTGGATTCATCAGATGCCAGTCGGATTGATACAAGCATTCCTTTTTTGAATCACATGTTGGAACTTTTTGTCCGGCATGGTCGATTCAAACTTATTGTGAAAGCCAAAGGCGACACGGAAATTGACGATCATCATTTGGTGGAGGATCTGGGGATTTGTTTGGGTAAAGCGATCAAACAGGCGCTGGGCGAGAAGAAGGGAATTCATCGTTATGGATCTGCATCTGTTCCAATGGATGAATGCTTGTGCCATGTGCACATGGATATTTCTGGGCGTCCTTACCTTGTTTATAATGTTCGGCATGAATGCCGGAATATCGGAGATTTCGATCCGACGTTAATTAAGGAATTTTTCAAAGCTTTTACCGATCATAGCGCAATTACTCTGCACATCAATCTGGCTTACGGCAGCAACGGTCATCATATTGTTGAGGCGATTTTTAAAGCTTTTGCAAGGGCAATGAGGCAATCCGTCAATCTTCATCCGGAAATCTCAGGTGTTTTATCGACAAAGGGAACGCTGGAATAATTTGGCACGTTTTATATAAAGGTTTTTCGAAATGAAAAAATTGATTTATGCATTATGGCTTTTGGGATTTGCCATCTTGGTGCCTTGTGGTCTGAAAGCTCAAGACGATGCGGTCCTGCGTCAGACGGGACCGCAAATCGCCGTCGTTCCTTTTCAGGCAATTCTTCCTGTCGATCACTCATCATCCACTGTCCAGTGTCCGGTTTGTGGAAATGTACACTCCAGCGGCAGTATTGCAAAGGGGGCTGAAAAAATTGTTGAAGACATTTTCGTGGATCAATTGAGTCGATTGAAGAATGTGGAAGTTGTGCCGCAGGAAAGAGCATCGGCGGTATATCGCCGAATTGCCGCTGATTCTTTGAAAAAGACCGTATTGCAGGTTGTCCAAAAAACCGGTCAGGAATTAAGGGTGGATTATATCGTCGTGGGTTTTGTCTATCGTTACAAGGAAAGAATAGGTTATAACTATTCAGCGGAGCGTCCGGCATCGGTCACGTACGAAATTCACCTGATTTCTGTTAAGGATGGCAAGTCCATTTGGCGGGGTGCTTATGATAAAACACAAAAATCGTTAATGGAAGACGTCTTCCAGGCATCTTCATTTTTAAAAGGTGGTGCAAGATGGGTGACGGCGCGCCAGTTAACCAAGCTGGGTATTGACGAAATTATGGCGACGTTTCCAGAACTGGAGAAGTAAAACGCGAAACATTCGCGGTAGAATGGTTTTTCTTAATTTTGATTCAATTCATTTTAAGGAGTTAAAAGGTGCTCATTATTCCGGCGGTGGACATTAAAAATGGGCAATGCGTTCGTTTGGCGCAGGGTGATTTTGAAAGAGTAACTATTTATGCGGAACATCCTGAAGATATGGCTCAAGTGTGGGTTCAAAAAGGTGCCAAACGGCTTCACCTTGTGGATTTGGATGGTTCTGTAGACGGAATGCCCCGTAATGCTTCCATCATTCTGGACATTGCGAACTCGGTTTCTGTGCCGATTCAAGTGGGCGGCGGCATCCGCAATATGGAGACGATCAAGCATTATCTTGAAAATGGTGTTTCAAGTGTCATTCTGGGAACAGCAGCTATACAAGACGAGAAATTTGTCAAAACAGCAGCAGAAAAGTATCCAGGAAGAATCATTTTGGGCATTGACGCACTCGGGGGCCAGGTGGCTGTCCGAGGTTGGACAGAAAAGACGGCCGAAAATGCCCTAGAACTGGCGAGGCGTTATGAGTATTACGGCATTCATGCCATTGTCTATACAGATATTGCGCGAGATGGTATGGAAACGGGTGTTAATGTCGAGCAGACTCGGTCACTGGCCAAAACAGTATCTATTCCGGTGATAGCTTCTGGTGGTGTGGCAACAATTGCAGATATCGAAGCCCTGCTTTCTGTGAAGGACTGTTCGTTTTATGGAGTGATTGTCGGTCGGGCGCTTTATACCGGTGCGATTGAACTTGAAGATGCAATTGCCAGAACAAACACAATTTCATCGTGAGCGAAGGAGAAACACATATGACAGATTGCATTTTTTGTAAAATCGTTCAAGGGGATATTTCCTGTTCTAAAGTTTACGAAGATAGCTCCGTACTGGCTTTTGATGACATCCATCCAATGGCTCCCGTTCATGTCGTCATCATTCCCAAAAAACATATTCCATCATTGATGGATGTTGACGAAAAAACGGACATTGCTGCAAAATTACTGGCTGCTGCAAAGCAAGTCGCAAAGATCAAAAATGTAGCCGAAGGCGGATTTCGGACGGTATTCAATTGCAATGCCGACGGAGGGCAGATTGTGTTTCATCTTCATATGCATTTGCTGGGTGGCAGAAAACTGGAAGACCAATTGGGGTAGGCGAGGTAAAAATGGACATCAATGCAAGAATCAACGACGATATGGTGAAGGCGGCGAAAGCCAAGGATAAGATTCGCCTTTCAACCATCCGGATGCTGAAAACCGCTCTGCATAACAAAGAAATTGACCTGATGCGGCCGCTTAATGAAACGGAGACGATGCAGATTCTCTCCAATTTGGTGAAGCAGAGAAAGGATTCCATAGAACAATTCGCCAGAGGCGGAAGGCAGGATCTGGTGGATAAGGAAGAATCGGAGCTGATCATTCTGAAGGAATTTATGCCCGAGCAGATGTCGGAGGAAGATATCGATGCTCTGATTAAAAAAATTATTGCCGAATCGGGCGCTGTTTCCGTCAAAGATATGGGCAAGGTGATGAAGGTCTTAATGCCGCAGATTACCGGCAGGGCGGACGGTAAAGCGGCGGGTGACAAGGTGAAAGCCCTTTTGTCCTGATCATTCAAGGAAGCGGAACGGGTGAATAGAGCCATCAACCGTCAAGGTGTCTTTTTGTGCGCTTTAATGACAGCAAAATTGAAGAAATAAAAAGCAGAATAGATATTGTTGACCTGGCCTCCGAGTATATGACGTTGAAGAAGTCCGGAAGAAATTATCTTGGACTTTGTCCTTTTCATCAGGAAAAAACGCCATCGTTTACAGTCAGCCGTGAAAAACAGATTTTTTACTGTTTTGGTTGCGGAGAAGGCGGCAATGCTATTACCTTACTCATGAAAATCGCCAATAAGAGCTTTCCGGAAGCTATCAGACATCTGGCCGAAAAAACGGGAGTGATTCTGCCGGTTCGGACCTTTGGCAAGGATGGCCGGGAAAAAGAATCTTTGCATGATGAAATCCTTCAGTTGAACGCGAAAGCAGCGATGCATTTTACACGCAATCTAACGTCTGCCAACGGTGGAATTGCTCGGAGTTATTTAAAGGAACGGGCAGTGACTGATGAAACTATCAGGCAATTTCGTCTGGGGTATGCACCGGATTCATGGCGTTCTTTAACAGATGATATTGATAAGAACGGCTTATCACTGAAACTGGCTGAACAGGCCGGTCTTGTCATTGCCGGGAAGGAAGGGAATTTTTATGATCGCTTCCGCGGAAGGCTGATCTTTCCGATTGAAAATATTTTTGGGGAAATCATTGCTTTCGGAGGCAGGATTTTAGGCGATGGCGAGCCGAAATATCTTAATTCTCCGGAATCACCAGTTTACATTAAGGGAAAAAATTTATACGGACTGTTCAGGGCGAGAGAAGCGATCCGGCAGTGCGGTTTTTGTCTGATTGTGGAAGGCTATTTCGATGTGATATCTTTGTGGAATGCCGGTATCCGAAATGTCGTGGCCACACTAGGCACGGCGCTGACTAGAGACCATCTGGAAGTGTTACGTCGTTATACGCAGGATATCGTTGCTTTATTTGATCCAGATCCGGCAGGACGAAAAGCACTGGATCGTTCTCTGGAACTATTTCTAGGCGCTAACGTGAGCGCCAGGGCATTGATTCTTCCCGATGGCTGCGATCCTGATGATTTTATCAAAAAACACGGAAAAGAAAAGCTGGAAAACCTGATTGCCCTTGCTCCAGCTATCAGTGATTATTATATTGAAAGCGTTTTAGGAGAAGGCAATACAATTGAAGAGAAGTTGGCATTGGCAAAAGAGGCCATAGAATTCACGGGAAAGAGCGGAAATGCAATTGAAAAGAATCTTTTTATAAAACGCATTGCAGAAAAATTGGGGATTGATCAAACTTTATTAAAAAGGGAGGCTCATGGAAAAGCAGTTCATGGTTACCCCGTGAGGGTTTCTTTGAACAGTCCGATGCAAGTATCCGTAAGTCCGCTGGAAATGAATCTGATCAGGTTGATGCTGGAATATCCTTATAAAACGCTGTTTGTCGAAGCCGAAGGTATATCCGGTTTTTTTACAGATCCTTTTCTAAAAAAGCTTTGTGAGAAAATTATTCAGACGTATAAACTTCTTGGGTATGTTGATATCAATACGATTCTTTCATCCGATGAAGATAAATCTCTTCGGACAAATCTGTATAAATTAAGCTTGGAAGCGCCTCCAGCCGATGATCAGGCTATTGAACGTAATTTTGAAGATAATGTTCGCCGAATCCGGGAAAAATGGTACAAAGAGCAGAAGCGCCAGGTTCAACTCAAACTCAGGCAAGCTGAAGAGTCGGGCGATCAGAAACTGGTTCATCATCTGACACTGCAGAAGCTGAATTTAATAAATGAAGAAAAATCGATACATTAATCAATAAGTTATTATTTTGGGGGATTTCAGATGGCCAAAGAAATACATTCCGATGAATTTAAAAAACTGCTTTCACTTGGTGCGGAAAAGGGATTTTTAACCTATGACGACGTTAATGACATTTTACCGCCGGATGTAAATTCCTCGGATCAGATTGATGACATCATTATGTTATTCGGAGAAAAAAACATTGATATTATTGATACCGAACAAGGCGAAAAGCTGGTGGTAAAAAAGCCGATGGAAGACACTTTGCCGTCAAAATTTCCAGAGGCGCTTGCTTTGGTTCCCGGAGTGGGCAAGACCGGAGATCCGGTGAAGATGTATTTACGGGAAATGGGATTGGTGTCACTTTTAAGCAGAGAAGGTGAGGTGGAGATTGCAAAAAAAATCGAAGAAGGCGCCCGTGAAACCATGTGGGCGATTTTTAGCCTTACCGTTTCCATCAATGAAGTCTTTAGCATCGGCAATAGATTGGAATCTGGTGAGATTCGAGTGAAAAATGTGGTGGATAGCATTGAAGATGAAGAAGGATTCATGGAAGAGGATGAGCATAAGGAAAGGGTGCTCAAACTGATTGCACGGATTCGTTTTTTCAGTGATCGAAATGAGGTTTTAAGAGAAAAACTGAAGTCGAAAACACTACGTCCCAAGCAGGCGGAGGTCATGACAGCCGAACTGGAAAAGAATACGAAAAATATTATTATTCTTTGCCGAAAGATCCGTTTTAGTAAAAAGCAGATGCATCGTTTCATTGCTCGTTTGAAATCTTACACGGATGAAATTGAAAAATACGAAAGGGTGATTAATCAGTATAAAAAAGAATCAGGCTTAAATATCACACAAATGGAAAAGGCCTGGTCTCAAATGAAAAAATCAAAGCCTGACGAAAAAAAAGCTGCGAAAGAAGCGAAAGTGTCTGTAGAATGGTTACACCAGAGCCATGATGCCATCACGGAAGCGCAGAAACGATTGAAGCATATTGCCAGAGAGGTAGGCATTCCAACCGCCGCATTGAAAACGGTGGTCAGTTCCATTGAAGAAGGTGAAGCCAAAGCGGAAATTGCCAAAAGAAAGCTTGTGGAAGCGAATTTGCGCCTCGTTGTCAGTATTGCCAAAAAATATACCAATCGCGGTTTGCAATTTCTGGATCTGATTCAGGAGGGTAACATCGGGCTCATGAAGGCGGTAGACAAATTTGAGTATCAGCGAGGTTATAAATTCTCAACCTATGCAACCTGGTGGATTCGTCAGGCCATCACACGCGCCATTGCCGACCAAGCGCGTACAATCCGTATTCCCGTGCACATGATTGAAACAATTAATAAGCTTATTCGTACGTCGCGCTATTTAGTGCAGGAGCTTGGACGAGAACCGACACCGGAGGAAATTGCCAATAAAATGGAATATCCGCTGGAAAAAGTGCGTAAGGTTTTAAAAATTGCCAAAGAACCTATCTCTCTGGAAACACCTATTGGTGAGGAAGAGGATAGTCATCTGGGCGATTTCATTGAAGACAAAAAGATCATGTCGCCATCAGAGGCCACGATTAGCTTGGATTTAGCGGACCAGACACGCAAGATTCTGGCCACACTGACGCCTCGTGAAGAGAAGGTTCTGCGCATGCGTTTCGGTATCAGCGATCGACTGGGAACGGCTGGACCAGAAGAAAACACGCCTGTCGACATTTCAGAAGATGACAGAGACGAGCCGGATGGTCTTGAAGATGAGCAGCCGCCTCAGCCAAGGCTTACCTCGCGAAAGCATGTAGCAAAATAATCTTGACAAGTTCCGGTATAGGGTATATTTTAAAACTCTTCGATGCCGGTTTGTTCGCACCGATTTTTATTTTTCAAAGGGCGGGCCTATAGCTCAATTGGTAGAGCCACCGGCTCATAACCGGTAGGTCCCTGGTTCGATCCCAGGTGGGCCCATGTTTAATCATTTTGGTATATGGTGATGTTTAGCCGAACCCTATATTTTAGAATAAGGAACTGCTGCGATAATGTTCTTGCTCTGATCGCCGAAAAGAGACGGACGAAATCATCAAGTCGCGGCGCTCAGAATCATCACCAGAAACAGACGACTGCAATGCACCCTTACCAGGTGCATTTTTTTTTACAAATTTGACGATGAAGGAGAAACGGATTGAAGGAAAAATTATTAACGTTAATCAGTTTGCAGGAATGCGATTCCCAGTTGGTCAAGCTATCCGCAAAGAAAACAAGATTGCCGGAAAAGATTCGAAAAATGGAAGAGAGCTTTCTGGTTTTCAAGGAAAATACCGAGCAGAATAAAAAGAAACTTGCGCAAATTCGGGCTCAACGGGCTGAATACGAAGCCGATATTAAGAAGACGAATGACAGCGTGATCAAAACTAGGGAGAGGCTTCTGGAAGTCAAAAACAACAAAGAATATCAGGCCATGCTCAAGGAAATTGAAACGGCCGAAAAGACGAAAGGGGATATTGAAACAAAAATTATCGTACTGATGGAAGATATGGAAAAAATAGTCGTTTTGGTGAAACAGGATGACGAAACTCTGCAGCAGGCCACGGTCAAATATGCAGAAGAAAAGAAAGCGATTGAAGATGAGCTAAATGCCGTGGATACGGATTCGGCAATATGGATGGAGAAAAAAAGTGCACTGCAAAAACTTCTTCCGGAAGCTCTGCTATCACAATATGAAAAAATAAAAAAACGCAATAATGGTATTGGTGTGATTTCGGTTTGGAAAGCGGTCTGCAGTGGCTGTCACATGAACATTCCGCCTCAATTATACAATGAGCTGCAGCGTTCTAATAATCTTTTGAACTGCCCGAATTGCAGCCGGATTATGTATTTTGACAATCAGGAAAAATCTGCATAAAGAAGTATGACCATCAAGGCGGTAAAATTGTTCAGTGATGGCGCTTGCCGCGGTAATCCCGGTTTAGGGGGGGGCGGCGCAGTGATTACCGATGAGGCAGATCGTGTTCTCTGGCAGGGAAAGGAATTTCTGGGGCATTGCACAAATAATATTGCAGAATATAAAGCCCTGATTCTTGGCTTGAAGGGGGCGTTGTCATTAAATTACAAAAACCTGAATGTGTATCTGGATTCGGAATTGCTGGCCAATCAGATCAATGGTTTGTATAGAGTCAAAAATGAGCATCTGAAAACCTTGATGGTGGAAGTGCGAAGTTTGCTCTCCTCTTTTCAATCTGTAAAGGTTCAGCATGTCTTGCGTTGTCATAATTCCCTTGCAGATAAACTGGCCAATCTGGCTATAGACGAACGGGCAGAATTGGGGATGAATAATAAAGGATAGCATAGCAATCGCAGTTTTCTTGAAAAATCATTGAATCCATAGTAAAGTTATCATTCAGGACGGAGAAGATCAGATGATCGCGGGTGGATGAAATCCGCCGGAGGAAAGTCCGAGCTCCACAGGGCAGGATGGTCGCTAACGGCGACTGGGGGCAACTCTAAGGAAAGTGCCACAGAAAATAAACCGCCTGGACGCAAGTCCGGGCAAGGGTGAAATGGCGAGGTAAGAGCTCACCGCTTTTCCGGTGACGGAAAAGGCAGGGTAAACCCCATCCGGAGCAAGACCAAATAGGAGAACGTTTAAGGGCGGCCCGCCTGATGTTCTCGGGTAGTGTCGCTAGAGGCGTCTGGCAACCGACGTCCCAGATGAATGATCATCACCGCATCCATGGGTAACCGGCGTGCGGAACAGAACTCGGCTTATGATCTTCTCCGTTCCTGAAAAATGATTGACTTCAATGTCTCATCATTAGTGAAAAATCGAAAAGATGGCAAATAAAAAGGCCGAATCGAAATTCGGCCTTTTGGTTTGGGATGAAGGTTAATTATTTGTCATCATCATCATCGTCATCATTGAGTTTTGCAAAATCGCCTTCCGATCCTTCGGGAACTTCCGCTGCTATGGAGCGGGATATGCCGCGAACCAGGAGCAGCATGATGAAGAAGAGAATGACCATGGCGATGATGAGAACCAGAATCACTGTCGCTGTCCAGGCTTTGGATTCCTTCTCAATATTTTTAGCCACCTTCAAGGCTGCCTCGTTATACTTTTCCACTTCAAGCCCAAGACCTATCCAACCAAATCCTGTTGGCTCCGGAAGATTGGATGCATAGAACTTGATGGGGGCGTAAGCTACGACTTTTGTAACTCCGCCATATTTATATGTTGCAATTCCTGTCTTGCCCGAAGCTGCTTCTTTCACGATTTGAGATAAATTGGGGTCCAGATAACCCAACTCAAACATATTTAAAGCTTCAGCTCCTTTTGCTGCCAGATCCTTTGCGTTTTGGGCTGACAATGTCGGAACAATCGTTCCTTCGGAATTAAGACCGACGATGTGGAAATCGGCGGGATGAGAAACGACAAACCCCCGATAGTCAACCATGTATGCGTAGTTTCCGGTTGTTGCGTCTGTTTCAAAAACTTTTTCAGCCTGCGTGGGAATCAGTTGATCCGTTAACTGTGCCAGATGGCGATAATCCAACGCCAGAGTCACGATGCCGGAAAATCCGTTCTGGTCGAATACCGGCGTAGCAAATCGAACGATTCCGGAAAAACGCTCTCCTTTATCAAAGGCGGTTTTGTTGACATACCAGCCTGTAACCGGAGAGACATAAATCTCGCCTTTGTTCAGATTTCTTGTTTTTGAAAAATACTCCTCTGTCTTATAGGTCGTGTTGGAGGGATTGCTGACATTCGTCAGTTTTCCCGTTGGCACAGTCTGACCGTCAACGATTTTGATTCTTTCGTCACCGTTTCTGTCGATCAGGGTAAATTCCTTATACAGAGGCGCCATGATTTGCTGTGCCTTGCCGTTTTGTTTAATCCAGAGCGGTTTTTTGTTCTCCAAAACGAATTTCTTGTATACGGTTTCTGAAGAGGGAATGATGGTTGCAATCTGTAAATCTTTTCTACATTCCATCAGGAAGCCGGCAACTTCATTTGCTGTATTTACGGTTCTTGCTTTGATATCTTCCTGAGATTTTGCGTCGAGAACGTTAACAGCCCTATCCTTTATTGTAACCCCCAATTTGAACATTCCGTTAGCGATTAAAAACGCCATCAGGGATAAGGGGATTACAATCAGCAGGAAGAATACACCTGCAACAGGTAATGATTTCTTATCCTTTTTAGTTTGTGACATTTGAGTTCCCCCTAACCTTTCTAAGTTTTAAAGTTAAGATACTTTCACATTAACCCAAAAAGAAAGTCTTGAAGGGGTTGGCATACAACAAGATTAAGGATATGACCAGAGCGTAAATAGCGATGGACTCGGCCATGGCCATACCAACGAGCATTACCATCATGATCTTTCCCTGGACGCCGGGGTTTCTGCCTACTGCTTGGCAAGCGCCGTTTGCTGCATTACCAATGCCGGCTCCCGCACCGATTGCACCCAGACCTATGGCCAGACCTGCACCGATCATGGCGCCGACAGCAAAGATAACCTTGATGTACGATTCACCACCCACCGGGATGGCATCTGCGGCAAATGCAAACTGGTTTGTCAACAGCAGACCTGCTACCGATGTTAAAACTGTTAAAGCCGTTTTTCCGAATTTGTGTGACATTAGTTTTTCTCCTTTCAAAAAAAAAGTATTTTTGCATTTCTTTTAGATTAACACAGTTTCTTTGCTAATCCAAGAACTACAGTTCTTATGTTGTCTTAGCGTATTTGCATGGGTTATGCCAGGACAGGAAATTTTATAATATTTATCAGAGTTCACAAGGGAGGGAATATAATAAATCAATTAATACATGAAGATATGTTTATTGAAAAATATCCAGCACCTTGTGAGAAGAAAATACAAGAACAGATTATTTTTCCATGACGATAGAGATAAAATTCTCAAAGGCTTGTCGGTTGAATATTTTGTTCAACAGCCTGTCATGAAACATTCAACAAAAAGTTAAGATCAAGGGACAGTGATGTGATAGAAAGCAATCGTCTATATTTTTTATATCTATATTTTTTATTGAAATTTTAAGGCAATCTCGTTACGATAAAACAAGTACGATGAAAAAATCATTATGCAAAGGATTGTCATGCAGGAAATATTAACCGCTATAACTTATCCGGTTGTCTGGCTGATTTGTGCTTATGGATTGAATATTGAAAGTGGTCTGGCGAAACTGTTGATTTCACTGACAGCGGCGATTCTGGTTTATGTGTTGATCGGTATTTGGCGCTCGCAAAAAGAAAATCAGAAGGAAAATACGGATTAAGTGACTCTGTTCAGCAAAGCATACAGACGTCCGTGGAAAGCATGGAGCGTTCGTATTTGGTTGTCCAGTATTTTTGTTATTCTTTTGATTTGCATACTGGCCTTAACCGTGAAAAATGCCCGTGAAAAGGAGATGGTTGATTTATTTAGACGACAGCAGCTTGCGGCGGCGCAAAATGCGGCGGCGCGCATGACGGAGGTCATTTCCGGTGTTGAAAGAAATATCCTTCTATTGTCTCATTTTAAAACCAGCGGGAAGAAACTGATTCATCGAGACTATGCTCAACTGGATATCCTTTATCCTATATGGAAAAAGGAAGTCGCGGCCGTTTACGTTATCGATGCGCATGAACAAATTAAAAACCTGCTTCCGGAAAGTGGTATTTCTGAACTTGATCGCAATATCCATTTCAAGGCATTGAAACACTATAGGGGGCAATATCTAGATATGGCCATATCCGAAGAAGCGATAAAGGATGCCGCCGCCAGGAAAAAAAGCGGGTATCTCGTGTGGGGTTATCCTATCTGGGGACCGGGTAATAGCTTTGACGGGGCGTGGATGGTGTTTTTTTCACTGTCGTCTCTGATGGAATCCTGTAGCAAACAAATCAAAGACAATCAGCTGGGCGATCTTTGGCTGATCGGTGAACATGAAAAGATTTTGTGGCACCCTCGTGTTTCGTTTATCGGGAAGCCTCTTTCTGTCCTGGTGCGGGGCCGTCAGGGAAGAGCCATCCAGGTGCCGTTATCCACGGGCAGCCATCTGGATGTTCAGGTTTTGCAAAGTGACAAAGAAATGCAAAGAAGCATTATTGCCTTTGCTCCGTTGCAAATTGCAGGAAACACCTGGTACATGGTGGTAACCGCGCCTCATCGGCTTGTGATTGCTCCTATTCGAACCACATTTCTTTACACACTTTTCAGCGCTTTCGGACTGATTCTGGTTTTAGTGATTGTAGGAATTATTTTGGCATTCCGTGAAGGAAGACGATTAAGGATGCGGGAAGTGCATCATCGTCTCAAAGAACGTGAAGCCTGGCAGGAGAAACTTCTGCGAGAAAAGAAGACAATCGAAGGAATTATTGAAGGATCACCCATTCCCAGCTTTGTCATTGACAAGGAACATCGGGTGATTCTGTGGAATATGGCCTGTGTGGAGCTTACGGGCCGTTCTGCGGAAGAGACTCTTGGAACAAGCGAACATTATAAAGCCTTTTATCCTCTGAAAAGACCCATGGTGGCAGATTTAATCATTGACAGTGATATTGACGCTCTCAACAAATTTTATGGGACCAAGAAAGTCAAAAAGTCGGAAAAGGTTCCCGGAGCTTATGAAGCTTATGACTATTATGATCATCTTGGAGGCCGCAGCCGTTACATGTATTTTTTGGCAGCGCCGATCTATGACGAAGATGGGAATATTATTGCCGCAATCGAAACATTACAGGATGTGTCCCGTGAACAGGAACTAACGCGAAGCCTTCAGGAATATGCTGAAACACTGCAAAATGAGCTAGCTGAAAATATTGAACTTCGAAGAGAGATCGAAGGTTTTTACAATTATCTGCAGTCCATCGTGAAGAGTCTGCCTGACAAGATTTATGAAGTGGATAACGATGGTATTATTAACTTCATCAGTTGGGGAGTGAAAAAACCACAAGGTGAATTTAAGGGAAAGCATTTCTTGGAGTTTGTTGCTCCGGAAGACGAGGACTTTGTTGTTTCCAAGTGGCAGGCTGCCAAACAGGGAATTTATACTCCATACGAAATAGAAGCCACGGCGCAAGACGGACGTAAAGTAAGTTTGATGATTACCATGTCACCCGTTATCGGGACAGACCATTACATATTGGTGCAAAGAGACATTACAGAATTTAAAAATCTGGAAAAGAAACTTTATAACAGCCAGAAGCTCGCTGCGTTGGGGCAGCTTTCCGCTGGGATTGCACACGAGGTCCGCAATCCCTTGTCCTCTATTAAAATGAGTCTGCAAATTCTTGAAAAGAGAATGAATCCGGAAGGAAATGATCTTAAAAGATTTAAAATTGCACAAAAGGAAGTTGAGCATCTTGAAGAACTGGTCAATAATGTTCTTGTTTTTGCCAAACCGCTAGAACCTAGAATATTTCCGTTTGATCTGTCCAGAGTATTGGAACAGGTTATCGCATTAACAGAAAAGGCTATTTCAGACAAAAAAATCATTATTACCACAAGTATACAGGATATTCCTCAAATTGCCGGCGATATGGCGATGCTGACGGACGCTTTTTTAAATATCGTCCGTAACGCAGTGGAAGCAGTGGAAGAGCATGGTGCCATTCACATCTTTGCCCGCAGTATCGGAAGTCAGCCCCCGGCTGTTCTTATCGTTATCGAGGATGATGGTTGTGGAATTGATGATGCGGATATGCCTCATTTGTTCAATCCTTTCTTTACTAGGAAAAAATACGGCACGGGTCTCGGCCTATCCCAAGTATTGAAAATTGTGGAAGTGCATTCAGGAAAGCTGGAGATTATCAGCGAGAAAGACAAAGGCACCAAAGTTTGCATAACCTTGCCCTGTCACGAAAGGCACGGTGTCCAGGAAATCAAAACATTCAAAACAGACTCTGAAACGAAGAATACACCCCTCAGCAGTGAAGGTTAAAGATTATGGCGAGCATTCTGGTTATTGATGATGATGAATCAATTGTAGAAACACTGGATTTGTATTTGACAGAAGAAGGATACAGCGTTCGAACCGCGCTGACCGGTACAGACGGCCTGAATAAATATGTCGAGAAACCATCAGATGTGGTGATTCTGGATATTCGCTTGCCGGACGTGGATGGATTTGCCGTTTTGGAAGATCTCAAGGAAGAAAATGAAAATGTTAAAGTCATTATGATTACCGCATTTCACGATATGGAAACGACGATCCATGCCATGAAAAGCGGTGCTTTTGATTATATTCATAAACCGGTCAATGTTGATGAACTGGATCTTGCGATCAGGAAAGCTCTGAAGTCACTTGAAATGGAGAAAAAGATTGATGGTTTGTTAATGGAGCCATCACGGAAGTTTCGAGTGGGCGATATCATTGGCACCGGCAACGAAATGCGGGAAATATTTAAAACGATCGGGACGGTTTCGCAAAGCCGCACGACCGTTTTGATTCAGGGCGAGAGCGGTACAGGAAAGGAATTAATCGCCAAAGTCATTCATAATAACACATCCCCGGATGAACCGTTTATTGCGGTTAACTGCTCCGCTATAGTGGAAACGCTTTTGGAATCGGAATTGTTCGGTCATGAAAAGGGATCTTTCACCGGAGCGGTTACGAGAAAATTGGGAAAATTTGAATTGGCGCGTTTTGGCAGTGTTTTTTTGGATGAAATCAGCGAAATGTCTTTTAATTTGCAGGCCAAACTTTTGCGTGTCCTACAGGAAATGGAATTCGAGCGGGTTGGAGGCAAGGATCGTGTGAAAGTGAACGCCAGAATAATGGCCGCAACAAACAAAGATTTAAAACTGATGGTCAAGGAAGGTAAATTTCGCGATGATTTATATTACCGTTTAAACATTGTTTCCATTCAACTTCCGCCATTGCGGACCCGAAAACAGGATTTACCCCATCTGATTGATTATCTGCTTTCTAAAATCAACTTGGATTTGCACAAAAAAATTATTGGTGTTTCCGGCGAAGTGATGGAAAAATTTAATAATTATCCCTGGCCGGGAAATGTCCGGGAACTGGAAAATCTGTTGGTGAGAGCCTGTGTTGTAGCCAAGGGGCAGGTTCTGGGAGTTGGTGATTTTCCGGAATTGGGAAAAGATAGTTCCAATGCCACGAACCAGCAAGATGAAATTACCAATTTATTTACACAACCAGAGCCAGGTAAATTTTTAACACTGGATCAGGTTGAAGAACGCTATATTCGGAAAATCATCAAAGAGACCAATAAAAACAAAGGTGAAGTTTGTGAAATTCTGGGCGTGTCCCGGCCGACGCTGGAACGAAAACTAGAAAAGTACGGGATTGCCTTCGAAAGAGAGTGAAGGTGGATTGTGAAAATATCTCGCGCCGAATTTGTCAAAAGCGCCATGTGGCCGGATCAGTATCCTCCCGCGACGATGCCGGAGGTTGCTTTCGTAGGACGTTCCAATGTGGGCAAATCATCGCTGATGAATACGTTGGTCGGTCGAAAAAAACTGGCCAGGACCAGCAATACGCCGGGAAGGACGCAGTTGATCAACTTTTTTTCCGTGAATGACAATATCTTTTTCGTTGATCTACCTGGATACGGTTTTGCCAAAGTGCCTCAATCCGTAAAAAAGGATTGGGGGGCTATGATGGAGGCGTATCTGCGTGAACGGAAAAATCTCATAATGGTGGTTTTTATCCTGGACATTCGGCGGGAGCCAAACAATGATGATCTGAATCTGCGCAATTGGCTGGAGCATTATCGTATTCCCCATGTATTCATATTGACCAAATCGGACAAACTTTCTAACAATGCGGCGATCTGCCGCAGGAATATCATCGAAAAAGTTCTTGCAGTGAGTGCACAGGATCAAATCATTCTTTTTTCTGCGAAAACACAAAGAGGGAAAGAAGACATCTGGCATTATCTTGAAAAACATCTTTCTTTATAATAGAGAATTTTGGAGAGGCAAAGCTCAACGTGCCTGGTGATTGCATATGAACGGTGGTCAAAAAAATATATAAGTAATAACAGATATTTAGAAATTATAAATGAAATCAATCCATCTTATCCGCTTGACAGAGAACATAAAGTGTGTTAGCGGACGAACGCCGGTCAGACGATGTGTCCGACAGGATTTCACAAGCTTTTTTACATAACTTACGAGGTGTAATTCCGTGGTAAAAGATAACGAAAAAATTGGCGCAGTAATGGTGGTTGGCTCGGGAATCGCCGGTATTCAAGCTTCCCTCGATCTGGCAAATTCCGGCATGAAAGTTTATCTCGTTGAAAACGGGATCAGCATTGGCGGCGTTATGGCCCAGCTGGATAAAACATTTCCTACAAACGACTGTTCCGCCTGTATTCTTTCTCCCAAGCTGGTGGAGGTCGGACGTCATCCCAATGTGACAATTAAAACAAGGCGGACTGTGGAGTCGGTCGAAGGCGAACCGGGAAAATTCAAAGTCAAACTCACCTCCGCACCGCGTTATGTCAATCTGGATAAATGTACGGGCTGCGGCGATTGCGCCAAGGTTTGTCCCATCAACGTCAAAGCCGGATTCAACGGTAATTTGAGTGAAAGACAGGCTATTTACCGCCATTTCCCGCAGGCAATCCCCAGTGGTTTCGCCATTGACAAACTGGGAACTTCGCCCTGTAAAGCCCACTGCCCGACCCACATCAGTGTTCAGGGCTATGTGGCGCTGATTGCGCAGGGAAAATTCAAGGAAGCCCTCAAACTCATCAAACAGGACAACCCGTTCCCGATCGTATGCGGCCGCGTCTGCAATCATCCTTGCGAAACGGCCTGTATGCGCGGCAAAGTCGATGACCCGATCGACATCATGCACCTGAAACGCTTTGTCGCCGATTTGGACCTCAACAGCGACACGCGCTATCTGCCGGAAAAGAAAGAAAACAAGGGCAAAAAAGTGGCCGTGGTTGGCGCTGGTCCTTCCGGTTTAACTTGCGCTTACTACCTGGCGATTGAGGGATACGATGTAGACGTATTTGAAGCCTTGCCGGTGGCTGGTGGCTGGCTGGCTGTTGGCATTCCCGAGTATCGTCTTCCTAAAAATGTTCTCAACGCAGAAATTAAAGTTATTCAGGATCTGGGTGTCAAGATACATCTTAACACCCGGGTGGGCAAAGATATCTCTTTTGATCAATTGAAAAACGATTACAGTGCGTTGTTCATTGGCTGCGGTACGATGAAAAGCAGCAAACTCAATATTCCCGGTGAAGATATGCAGGGTGTTATCCATGGCGTGGATTACCTGATGCAGATCAATCTGGGCAAAAAAATTAATCTTGGCGATCGGGTTGCCGTTATCGGAGGCGGTAACGTAGCGATGGACGCAGTCCGAACGGCAGTGCGCACCGGCTCCAAAAACGTCTTTATTCTTTATCGCCGAACCCGTGCTGAAATGCCTGCTTCTCCGGAAGAAATCGAAGAAGCTATCGAAGAAGGAATTGAAATGAAATTCCTGGTTGCCCCCAAGCGTGTGGTGGGCAAAGATGGAAAAGTAACGGGTATTGAGTGTACAAAAATGGAACTGGGAGAGCCGGACAAGAGCGGTCGCCGCCGTCCTGTGGAAATCAAAGGTTCTGAATTCATCATTGAATGCGACGCCATTGTTCCGGCCATCGGTCAGGAAGCTGACCTCTCTTTCATTACAAAGGAAAGTGGTGTTTCAATCAATAAATGGAATAATGTGGATTTCGATTCTGTAACCTACGCAACGAATGTTCCCGGCATTTTCACCGGAGGCGATGTTTCTACCGGCCCGCAGACGGTGGTCAAAGCTGTTTTTGCTGGCAAAGAAGCCGCCAAGTCTATCAACCGCTATCTGATGGGCGAGGATATGAAAGCCGGTCGTGAGAAAGACTGGAACAAGGATTTGGCCGACAAGGCAGATCTTTCCGATGTTCCCAAAGTTCCCCGTGAAAAATATCCGCACATGAAACCGGAAGAACGTAAGACAAGCTTCCAGGAAGTCGGTATTGGTTTTTCGGAGGCTCAAGCGATCGCTGAAGCCAGCCGTTGTCTGGCCTGTGGTATTTGCTCCGAATGTTATCAGTGCGTCGATGCATGTATCGCCAAGGCTATTGATCACGATATGAAACCGGAAGAAGAAACGATAGAAGTCGGCGCGGTCATCGCGTCGCCCGGCTTTGAAATTTTCGACGCCAGCAAGCGCGGCGAATACGGCTACGGCATTTACAAAAACGTCGTAACCGCCCTGCAGTTTGAAAGAATTCTTTCGGCTTCCGGTCCGTTCTTCGGCCATGTCCAGAGAATTTCTGACGGAAAAGAACCGAAGAAGGTTGCTTTCATTCAGTGTGTCGGTTCCCGCGACGTATCGTGCGACAACAGCTGGTGTTCCTCGGTTTGCTGCATGTATGCGACCAAAGAAGCCATCATTGGCAAGGAGCACGCCAAGGGTTTGGAGCCTACCATTTTCTATATGGACATCCGAGCCCACGGCAAGGACTTCGACCGTTTCGTGACCCGCGCCAAGGAAGAATACGGTATCCGCTACATCCGCTCCATGCCGTCGTCCATCAAGGAATTGCAGCAGACCAACAATCTGCTCATTAAATATGTCAACCAGGACGGAAGCTTCACCGAAGAAGAGTTCGACATGGTCGTTCTTTCGGTCGGCCTGATGCCGCCCAAAGAAGCGAAGAAATTGTCCGCCAGCCTCGGTATTCAACTGGAAGAGCACGGTTTCTGCAAGACGGCTCTGGACAATCCCGTGCAGACGTCTCGTCCCGGCGTGTTTGTCTGCGGCGCTTTCGGCGGCCCCAAAGACATTCCCGAAACGGTTATGGAAGCATCAGCCGCGGCCGCCTGTGCCGAAGGGATGTTGGCCAGCAAGCGCGGCACGATGATTTCTCCCCCGGAACTGCCGGCGGAGAGAGACATGCGAGGACAGGGTGTGCGCACCGGCGTGTTCGTCTGCCACTGCGGCATCAACATCGGCGGTGTGGTCAATGTCCCTGAAGTTCGCGATTTTGCCGCCACGCTGCCCACCGTCGTTTATACGGCGGATAACCTCTTTACCTGCTCGCAGGATACGGCTGTGAAGATGGCTGAGGTTATTGAAGAGAAGAACCTTACCCGCGTGGTTGTCGCTTCCTGTTCGCCCCGTACACATGAAGGGCTGTTCCAGGAAAACTGCGAAAAGGCCGGTCTCAACCGTTATCTGTTCGAGATGGCCAACATCCGCGACCAGAACTCCTGGGTGCACATGCACGAGCCGGAAAAAGCCACGGAAAAAGCCAAAGATCTCTTGAGAATGGCCGTGGCCAAGGCTCAGTATCTTAAACCTTTGAAGCCTGGCCAGCTGTCTGTCAACCATCAGGCGTTAATTATTGGCGGCGGGCTGGCCGGTATGAGCGCGGCTTTGTCTTTGGCCGATCAGGGATTTGCCTCCACAATCGTGGAAAAGGAAGACAGGCTCGGCGGCAATTATAATCACCTGTATAAGACTCTCGAAGGTCTGGATACGCGGACTCACCTGAAGGCGCTCATGGACAGAGTTTACAAGAATCCTTTAATCACCGTTGTTACCAGCGGTCATATTGAAAAGATTGAAGGGTTTATCGGTAATTACAAAACCACTGTGAAGGCGAAAGACGGCGAGAAAGTTTTCGAACACGGCGTAGTTCTGGTGGCTACCGGAGCTTATGAAAATAAGACCCAGGAGTACCTATACGGCCAGAACGAGAAAGTCAAAACGCAGCGCGAGCTGGAAACGTTGATTTATGAGAAAGATCCGAAACTGGCTTCCGTGAAAAACATAGTCATGATTCAGTGCGTAGGCAGTCGCGATAAGGAAAGGCCTTTCTGCAGCCGTTACTGCTGTGGCGAGGCCATAAAGAATGCGCTGGAGCTCAAAGCGGCTGATCCGTCCCGCGACATCACGATACTTTACCGCGACATCCGTACCTTCGCGTTCAAGGAAGACTATTACAAAAAGGCGCGTGAAGCCAATATCAAGTTTATCTCCTACGAAGAAAACCGCAAGCCCGAAGTTGTAGCAGCGGGTGATCGTGTGGAAGTAAAGGTGCTGGATCCGATTCTCAATGAAAACGTGACCCTGCCCGCGGATGCCGTGGTTTTGAGCATCGGTGTGGTTCCGAATCCGGAAAACGCGGCCATCGGCCAGATGCTGAAAGTTCCAACCAATCAGGATGGCTTCTTCCTGGAAGCGCACGTGAAGCTGCGCCCGGTGGATTTCGCAACCGACGGCGTATTCATGTGCGGTATGTCGCATTCACCAAAGTATAGCGACGAGACGATCACCTCGGCCAATGCCGCTGTTTCGCGTGCCTGCCTGGTCTTAAGCCTTGATTTCATCGAGGCGGAAGGAAAGACGGCATACGTCAACAAAGAACGCTGCTCGGCCTGCGGCCTTTGCGAAATCAACTGTCCCTACAGCGCGATTCGCGTGAATGTTGCCGAAAGCGTGGCGGAAGTCAATGCGGTGCTCTGCAAGGGATGCGGTGTCTGCACGGCCTCCTGCCGCATGAACGCGGTTGATCTCAACGGTTTCAACAACGAAGAAGTTCTTGCACAGATATTTAATTTAAATTAAGGTAAACGGCTGATCAAGCCGCCTTGCCGCTGGAAGGAGAATATATGGCTGAAAGTTTAGCAAACAAGGAATGGGAACCGAAATTCGTTGCCATTGTCTGCAACTGGTGTACTTACGCGGGAGCCGATCTGGCGGGTATCAGCAGAATCCAGTATCCGACCAATGTGCGCATCATCCGCGTTCCCTGCACGGGAAGGATCAATCCGTTTTATATCGTGAAAGCCCTGCAGACCGGAGCCGACGGCGTTCTGGTTTCGGGCTGACACCCGGGTGAATGCCACTATATCTCAGGAAATCTGGTGGCGCGCCGCAAGTTTGCGACGTTAAAAAGTTTCCTGAACTACATCGGTGTGGAAGGCGACCGGACCATTTTTACCTGGGTCTCCGCCTCCGAAGGCGACAGATGGGCGCAGGTCATCAAAGGCGCAACGGAGAAAATCCGGGCGCTGGGACCGGCCAATAAGATGGTCAAGCAGATTGGTTAGTCTGATTCAGGATCATAATACATAAACGGGGAAATCATCACTGTGGAAAACATCGAAACAAAATTGCGGGAAGAAGCAAAAAGGCTGCTTTTGGAAAAGAAGGCCGAAGTGATTGTCGGTTATGAGAAAGGTACGCTTCCGTTGACGGCCACGCCTTGTTTCATCACTCAGCCGGAAGAAGCCGACCGGCTGGTCTGGAACAATCTTTGTACGCAGAATTTGGCCAAGTTTGTGCACGATTTGATCATGGCTCACAAGAATTCGCAGAAACGAGTGAAACCCGAAGACCGGAAGAAAAAAGTCATCGGTGTTGTCGCCCGCGGCTGTACGACCCGTTCCATGGTCATTCATCTTCAGGAAAGACAGTATGCTCGTGAAGATGTATGCATCATCGGCGTTCCCTGCGACGGTTATGTGGACGGGAAAGGCCTGAAAATCAAAATCGGCGGCGCGGATATTGTAGACGGGGCGATTGACGGCGGTCAGGTCAAGATGAAGACATCCGACGGAGACAAGACCGTTGCGCTCAAGGACGTTCTGGCGGATTCCTGTGCGACCTGTCGTTTCAACAATCCGATTATTTCCGATGTGACGATCGGTTCTCCCGCTCCAGCCATGAATCCGGATGCGGAATATAATGAAGTCAAGGAATTCGAAGCCAAAGCTATTGAAGAACGCTGGGCCTATTTCACGAAGGAAATGGAAAAGTGCATGCGCTGCAACGCCTGCCGGCAGACCTGTCCGTCGTGCTACTGTCCGGTCTGCTTTGTCGAACAGAGCCAGCCGCAGTGGGTTGGCATCGGCGAAGACGCAACCGACACGCAGGTTTTCCAGTTCATGCGCCTGTACCACATGGTCGGTCGCTGCGTCGATTGCGGTTCCTGCGTTGCCGTCTGTCCGATGGGCGTGGATCTGCGCAAATTCCTCAAGAAAATCGACAAGGACTGCTTCGAATTCTTCGGCAATCGTGCCGGTTCCAGTATGGAAGATATGCCGCCTCTTGGGAAATTCGATGAACATCACGACAAGGGAGACTTTGTCTATAACCCGTAATTGAATGAGATGATGGAGCTTACATGGAAACTTTTCTGGAAGAAGTAAATAAAAAGATACACGGTGTGCCGTTGCAAGCCTGTTATCACTGCCGAAAATGTACGGCTGGCTGTCCCGCTGCATCCTACATGGAATATAACCCCAACAAGGTTATCAAAATGATCCAGAACGGGCAGAAGGACAAAGTGCTTTCCAGTTCAACGATTTGGCTTTGCCTGTCTTGTGAAACGTGCATTACACGATGCCCCAACCAGGTGGACATCGCAAGGATGATGGATGTTTTAAGGCAGATGGCAATTGAAGAAGGCCGTGCGGCAAAAGAAGCGAATGTGCTGAAGTTCCATGAGGCGTTCCTGTCGAGCATTAAATTCGGCGGCCGCGTCCACGAAATGATGATGACCATTCATTATAAGCTGAAGTCTGGTGATTTCATGTCGGATGTAGATATCGCGCCGGCGATGTTTCTGAAAGGAAAACTGAAAATCCTGCCGCCACGGACCAAGGATATGAGGTCGATAAAAAATATATTTGAGAAGACAAAAACAACATAAAAACAATAGCACATCAGACAAGCCCAAACGATGATGTGTCGAAGTAACAAGTATAAAAGGAGGTTACTCTCTTGAAAGTTTCTTATTATCCGGGCTGTTCGCTGCATGGAATGGGAAAAGAATATGATCAGTCCATGAAGGCCGTGAGCCGCGCCCTCAACATCGAACTCAAAGAAGTTGACGACTGGTCCTGTTGCGGAGCATCGGCCGCGCATAACACGAACTTTGATTTGTCCGTTGCGTTACCTGCCCGCAACCTGATTGCGGCAGAGAAAAACGCGATGGATGTGATGGTGCCCTGCGCCGCCTGCTTCAACCGCTTCAAAATGGCGGAGCATCATCTCAAAGCAGACAAAGACCTGAAGGCGAAAATTGAAGGTGTGCTGGGCGCAAAATACCAGGGCGGCATCGCCATTCGCAACCCGATTGACGTCATTTATAATGAAATCGGGATTGATGCCTTAAAGCAGAAAGTGGTCAAGCCGCTGGCCGGTTTAAAACCGGTTTCCTATTACGGATGTCTTCTGCTTCGTCCGCCGGAAGTCTGCCAATTTGAAAATTATGAAAATCCTTTCATGCTCGACAAGATGATGGGGGCAGTAGGCGCGGATGTGAAGAACTGGTCTTATAAAACGGATTGTTGCGGTGGTTCGATGTCTGTCAGCAAGACAGCCATTGTCGTGGATATGTGCGATAAGCTGATGAGCGCTGCCAAAGAAGCCGGCGCGAACTGTGTCGTAACGGCATGTCCGATGTGCATGGCCAATCTAGAAATGCGACCGAGTCCGCACATGAGAATGCCTGTGTTTTATTTCACGGAACTGATTTCCCTGGCTTTGGGGCTTCCCGGATCCACTGAAACCTTTAAATCGCATCTGACGGATGTGCAGCCGCTGTTGAGTCAGCTGCGCTTGGTTTAATCGCGGAGCGATGAATATCAACCGACACGGTCATCAATGTAATGTTGGATAAAATAATAGATTAGGGACAATTATGGAAAAACGTTTGATCAAAAAAGATGCACTGGCGGGAATTGCCAAGAAAATGGCCGGAGATTTGCTGGTTTGGGCGCCGGTAAAGAGAGAAGACAACGTTCTTTTTGACACCCTGGGAAAGACGGATGAGCCCTTCTTCGCTTATCTGAATTCCAAAAACGCGCCGAAAAATGTTTTCTTTCCACATACGGAAACCCTGATGAAATATACGCATACAGCCAAAGGCATGGTGTTTTCGTCGGAGGTCAACAAGGCCGATCAGTCGGTTTTATTTGGTGTACGTCCCTGCGACGCGCACAGTTTTGCTCTCCTGGATAAGCTTTTTGACCAGGAAAAGTATCAAGACGGTTATTACATCAGCAAGCGGCAAAACAACACGGTGATTGCTCTGGCCTGTGTGAAGCCGCCTTATGCCAGTTGTTTTTGCACCTCGGTAGACGGCGAGCCCGTCGGATCCGAAGGCGCCGATATCCTGCTGACCGACATCGGCGGAGATTATCTGGTGGAATTTGTCACGACGAAAGGCGAGAAACTGGCCCCGTATTTCGGCGACAGCAAAGTCGATGCGGCGGCGGATGCCAAGAAAAGCGAGATTGCCGTCAAAGCCAAAGAAGCCATCACCTCGAAGATTCCGGCTCATGAAGTGAAGCCCATCCTCGATAAGAATTTCGACAATCCTTTCTGGAATACCATTCACGGCAAATGCTTGGCTTGTGGAACCTGCACCTATCTGTGCCCCACCTGCCATTGCTTCGACATCAGCGACGAAGTGAAAGGTTCGGATGGGATTCGTCTTCGGTCCTGGGACTCCTGCATGTTTCCCCTTTTCACGAAGGAAACATCGGGACACAATCCCCGGTCGTCACAAAAGGAAAGATGGCGTCAGCGCACCATGCACAAGTTTAAATACTATGTCGATATGTTCAATGCAATAGCCTGCGTGGGCTGCGGACGGTGCGTGATGTCTTGTCCGGTGAATCTGGATATCCGTAAAGTTGTTGAAGACATTTCAAAATTATAATCAGGGAGTTCGTAATGCAAAACCCGTATATTCCTTATCCCGTAGTGGTGGATAAAATCATTACTGAAGTCGACACCAAAGACATCAAGACGTTCCGATTCAAGTTTGTCAACCCGGAAGACGAACAGAAATACGCATACATTCCCGGTCAGTTCGGCGAGCTTTCCATCTTCGGAAAGGGCGAATCACCGATCGGTATTGCTTCCTCCCCGACGCAAAAGGGGTATGTCGAATTCACCGTTCAGAAGGCAGGCGTGGTGACGACGGCGCTTCATGAAATGGAAGAAGGCGAAGTGATGGGGATCCGCGGACCGCTGGGCAACAGCTGGCCGCTGGAATTTCTCGAAGGGAAGAACATTGTCATCGTCGGCGGCGGTTTTGCATTTACCACCCTGCGCTCATTGATTAATTACGCGATTCATGAAGACAACCGCAAGCGCTTTGGCAACATCACGGTCATTTACGGCGCCAGAAACCCCGGCCTGCTGCTTTATAAGGATGAATTAATTGAATGGGGGAAAAGAACTGATCTGAATCTGAACGTCACAGTGGACAAAGGTGATGCGACATGGAAAGGCAGAGAAGGTTTCGTTCCCACCGTCTGCAAAGAAGTGGCGCCTAGCAAGGAAAATGCCGTGGCCGTGATCTGCGGTCCCCCGATCATGATCCGTTTTACGCTGCCGGTGTTTTTTGAACTGGGATTTTCCAAGGAAAATATCATTACCTCACTGGAAATGCGCATGAAGTGCGGCATAGGCAAGTGTGGACGGTGCAATGTTGGAAGCAAGTATGTCTGCAAGGACGGGCCCGTTTTCTCTCTTGCAGAACTCGATAAACTGACACCGGAATATTAACTTCCTTTTTTACATGATTTCGATGAAGGGAGCCATTGTGCTCCCTTTTTTTATTGACAAAGGCCGAACAATTGGGTCGTATCAACCACAGGAAGTGTCATTAGGTTTTTTTTATTATTCGCTTTTAAAAATTGAGATTTTCAATCACATGTGTTAGAAGGCACTCCGCGATTGGGGAATAGAAGGTTCATTCTTAATGCATGTTAAAATATAGGAGATTTTGAATGTCACAAACGGTTACACCCTATCTGGAAATGTCTCAGGCGATTATGGAGGCCGGAGGTGAGGCACTGAAAAAATGTTACCAGTGTGGCACCTGCTCGGGAACTTGCCCCTGGACACCCATCACCCATTTTAATATTCGCAAACTTGTCCGTTATGGACAACTTGGCTTGGATGGCATTGAAGAGTTTATGTGGGGCTGTTCCACATGTAGATTCTGCGTGGAGCGTTGTCCCCGTGGAGTTGAACTCATCGACATTGTTACCGCCATCCGTAATGTTTATAGTGGTGGCGGTCTCTTACCGCAGAGTTTGCGTTCTTTTGTAGGATCTCTTTCCGCACGCGGTAATCCTTGGTCCGGTGATCAGGCCAAGCGCAACGACTGGGCAAAAGAACAATATCCCGTCTATTCGCCGGACAAAGACTACCTGTTCTGGACTTGCTGTACCATCTGCTATGATCCCCGAAACATCCGTCTGGCCAAAGCGACAGCGGCCGTGTTGAATCAATCAGGATTGCGCTGGGGAATGCCATCTCTAGAAGTGAATTGCTGCGGAGAGAGTGTAAAAAAAGTCGGCGATCTGGATCTGTTTGACAGACTCAAATCAAAAAATCTTCAGTATTTTCAATCACAGGGAGTGAATAAAATCATTACTGCATCACCACACTGCCTGGCGTCTTTTAATAAGGATTATGGAGAAAACTATGATGTGGTTCATACCAGCGAATTGATCTCCGATCTGGTAAAAAAAGGAAAGCTTATCCCCCAGAAAGATTTTGGCGGAATTCGGGTGACCTATCATGATCCCTGTTATCTTGGCAGACATAGCAAGGTTTACGATGCACCGAGAGAAGTTCTTAAGTCCATTCCGGGCTTGGATTTTGTCGAAATGGAACACAACAATGAAGAAAGCATGTGTTGTGGTGGAGGCGGTGGTGGACTATGGATGGAAAAACTCAAAGGTGAACGATTGAGCGACTTGAGAATTGAAGAAGCGTTGGCAACTGGGGCAACCATTCTGGCGACATCTTGTCCTTATTGTATTACCATGTTTGAAGACAGTATCCGGACCATGAATGTTGACGATCGTATTCAGATCAAGGATGTCACGGAGATTTTTTTGGAGAGTCTGGGCGTGAACATGGAAGAAATTCTGTCGGGTGCCGCCGACCTGAACTTCACATGCCAGATGTAAAGGGATGAATAGCGTACCAGATGGACACAACGACTTTGAAGTAAATCATATCGGGAGTATATATGAGTAGAATCGGTGTTTTTATTTGCCACTGCGGTTTGAACATAGCTAAAACGGTTCGGGTAAGCGAGCTGGCACAGTTTGCCTCCACGCTTCCGGACGTGGTTGTGGCAAAAGACTACAAATTTATGTGTTCCACCCCCGGACAGGAAATGATTGCCAATGATATCAGGGAATACAAGCTGGATCGTGTGATCGTGACGGCCTGTTCCCCTTTGATGCACGAGAAAACATTCCGCAAGGTGCTGGCCGCAACAGGATTGAATCAGTATCTTCTGTCCATTGTCAATATCCGTGAGCAGGTTTCCTGGGTGACACACGACATTGAAGAGGGCACATCCAAAGCGAAGGCGCTTCTGAACGGTGCGGTATATCGTGCGCGTTTGCTGGCGCCTCTTACATCGCGTGTGATCAATGTCTGTCCGGATGTTCTGGTTGTAGGCGGCGGCATTGCCGGCATTCAGGCGGCTTTGGAATTGGCCAACACGGGAAAGAAAGTTTATCTTGTGGAGAAAAATTCGACCATCGGCGGGCACATGGCGCAATTTGACAAAACGTTTCCCACATTGGACTGTTCCGCCTGCATTCTGACTCCCAAGATGGATGCTGTTTTACAGCACAAGAATATTACACTCCTGACCTCCTGCGAAATTAGCGAAGTGAAGGGATATGTCGGCAATTTTGACATTACAATCCGACAGAAGGCGCGTTATGTGGATCATGATAAATGTAATGCCTGCTTGGCCTGTACGGAAAAATGTCCCGGCAAAGGTGTTTCCGAATGGGACGAGGGCCTGGTAAAACGCAAGGCCATTTACATTCCTTTTCCACAGGCGGTTCCGCAAAAGCCGGTCATCGATCGAGATACCTGTACATTCTTCAAAAAGGGCAAGTGTCGGCTGTGTGAAAAAATCTGCGAGCAGAAAGCCATTGATTTCGAACAGACTGATACTTTTCTTCCGATAAAGGTTGGTGCTGTGGTGATTGCCACCGGTTATGATTTGATGGATACGCGGGAGCTGATTCAATATGGTTATGGAAAATATCCCGGGGTGTATAACGCCCTTGAAGTGGAAAGGCTCTTTAACTCAGCCGGTCCCACAGGGGGAAAAGTGACGCTTCGGGATGGCAAAGAACCTCAAGCCATCGCCATTTTTCACTGTATCGGCAGCCGCGATAAGAATCACTATGAACATTGCAGCCGTGTTTGCTGTATGTATTCTCTCAAATTCGCGCATCTGTTTAAGGAAAAGACAGAAGCGGATGTTTATCAGTTTTACATTGATATGCGTGCGGCCGGCAAAGGCTATGAAGAATTCTACAACCGGCTCATTGAGGAAGATGTGAAGTTTATCCGTGGCAAGGGGGCGCGTGTCAAATCATGTGCAGAAGAACCTGGACGACTGATGGTTGAAGCGGAAGATACGATAACCGGAAAATTTGTCCGTTTGCCGGTGGATATGGTTGTGCTTTCTCCGGCGATTGTGCCGCGGGCGGATGCCAGAGACGTTGCGCGCTTATTTAATCTGAGCACGGATAAACAGGGATTTTTCATGGAGCGACATCCTAAACTGGCTCCTCTTTCCACGATGTCCGAAGGGGTGTATATTGCCGGCGTCTGCCAGAGTCCCAAGGACATTCCTGATACGGTGGCACAGGCCAATGGCGCTGCTGCGGAAGCTCTGACCATTGTCGAGAAAGACACGATGGAACTGGAGGCGACCACCGCCATGGTGAATCCATCTTCTTGTTGCGGCTGTCAAAATTGTGTGCGCGTCTGTCCTTATAGCGCACCTTTCTTCAAGGCCGATAAGGGAGTGTCGGAAATCAACGAGGCGTTGTGCAAGGGTTGCGGTCTTTGTGCCGCAGTTTGTCCGGCATCGGCCATTATCGCAAGGCATTTTACGAATGATCAGATCCTGTCCGAAATGGAAGGATTAATGGAGTATTAAAAGGCAAGAAAGGAAATTTATGTCATTTGAACCGAAAATACTGGGTATTGCCTGTAACTGGTGTACCTATACGGGTGCGGATCTGGCTGGAACCACCAGATTACAATATCCGCAAAATCTGAGAGTGGTTCGGGTCATGTGTTCCAGCCGGATTAATCCCTCCTTCATATTTCGTGCTTTTCAGATGGGAGCGGATGGTGTTCTGATCGGAGGATGTCATCCGGGAGATTGCCACTATAATACAGGCAATCTCTATGCACGGAGGCGTTTGGCCGTGACAAAAAAGATACTGGATTTTTCCGGTATGGAACCGGAAAGGTTTCGTGTGGAATGGATTTCTGCATCCGAAGGCAATAAATTTGCGGAAGTCGTGACGGAATTCACGGAACAAATTCGAAAACTGGGACCCCAGACCAAATTCAAGATAGCACTATAGCTTTGGGAGAGGATATGGCCATCAGCTTTAAACAAATTGAAGAAAAATTAAAAGCCGAATCCAAAAGGCTTCTGGAGACCGGCCAGGTAAGTGTGGTTTTGGCTTACCAAAATGGCTACGACGAAAAACATCCCATGCCATACGCCGCCAAGTGTGTGTCTGACGTGGAAAATATTATTTTCAATGAATACTGTAATTTCAATATGGCCAGGTATCTGGTCCGATATTCTCGGGGAACGAAAATCGCCATTGCCGTTAAAGCGGCAGACAGTCGCGCGGTGATCCAACTTCTTCATGAGGAAAAAGTTTGCCGCGAAGATGTGGTGGTGATGGGTATTCCCGTGTATGGAATGAAAAATTCCGAAACCGGCCAGGAAATCGATGGCCAGACCACCTGTGGATTATATAATCCTATTCTCTATGATATTCTTCTCGGTGAAGAAATACATGGAAAGCCTGTTGTATCACCTTTCGAAGTTCTTACACCGTATGAAGCCATGGATAGGGAAGATCGTTTTGTGTTTTGGAAAAAAGAATTTGATCGGTGTATCCGATGCTATGCCTGCCGCAAGGCCTGCCCGATGTGCTATTGCGATCCCTGCTTTATTGACCAGCAAAAGCCCAGGTGGGGTGAAAAATCCCCGCAGTCTTCAGGCAATTTCATGTATCATTTAACTAGGTTTCATCATTTGGCGGGCCGGTGTGTCGATTGCGGCGAATGTTCGCGGGCCTGTCCGGTGAACATTCCTTTGTATTTGTTCCATAAAAAAATGGCCAAGGAATGCAAGGAAATGTTTGGTCAGGGGGCCGGAATGAGTCTTAAAGACAAGCCCGTACTGATCAATTTCCGGGTGGACGATTCAGATAAAATTTTGGAGTAAGGAGTTCTCTTGTGTTGAAAAAAACAGCAATCGATAAAATATCCGAATTAGCATCACGGATGATGGAGCAAGGAACGCTGATCGCGCCGGTCAAAGAAGACGGATACTTTCATTTCCGTGAGATTGCCGATGTGCAAGCCGTGGATTTAAATTATCACAATACAGTAACCAGTCCGAAATCGGTATTCTTTCCTCCTGTAGAAGACTTTATTCATTACGAAACGGGCAAATCCATTTTGGATGCCGTTGCCGTAGAACTCAATGTCAAGCCGACGTTTCTCTTCGGTGTTCGTCCGTGTGATGTAAGAAGTTTTCAGATTATGGACATACATTTTTCCGGCACGGGATCGGTGGATCCCTACTGGCAAAAAAGAAGAGAAGCGACCGTAATTTTCGGTTATGCTTTTTATCTGGACGAGCCGGCGCAAGCGGAAGAATTCTATTCGACGCTGGGAATCGGTGCTGCTGATCCGGAGGGCAGCGATATTTTCATGATTCGAAAGGAAAACGATCTGCTTCTGAAAAGTATGACCTCCAAAGGCGAAAAAATTCTGGATAGGCTTTCCGTCCATGATGCAGCAACGCCGGAAGATGAAAAGTATTTTGAGGAATATATTCACCGCGGGCGACAAACGAGAACCCGTTTCACCTGTATAGAGAAAAGCAACATCGCTAAAAAAATGGAAGATCTTTTTCACAACAATGATTTTTGGATGAAGATTTCCAGCGCATGCCTGAGCTGCGGCGTTTGCACTTTTTTGTGTCCCAACTGCTATTGCTTTGACATTTGCGACGAAACCCTGTTCGGCAAAGGAACCCGCCGTCGGGTCTGGGATGCCTGCATGTTTACCGATTTTACGCTGGAAGCCAGCGGTCACAATCCCCGGACGCAGGTTTATCAAAGACTTCGGCAGAAGATCAATCACAAGTATTCTTATCATGTCCGGAAATACGACACGATTTCCTGCGTCGGCTGTGGACGCTGTACGCGGCATTGTCCGGTGAATATTGACATCTTCTCCATTGTGGAAGATGCGATGAAAGCCTGATGTCGCAGAAGTGGAGAAAAAATATCGAAATGAACCCATTCTTTTTGCTTGAGGAAAAACCATGAGTGCAAACAGTAATCCATATATTCCTGTTCCAACGCAAATCTCTAGAATCATTAATGAAGTTGATACGAACGATATAAAAACCTTCCGCTTGACCTTTCTGAACAAAGAAGACGAGAAAAATTTTCAATATCTCCCAGGGCAATTTGCGGAACTGTCCATTTACGGAAAGGGAGAATCTCCCATAGGGATCGCTTCTTCGCCTACAGAACCAGGCTATGTGGAATTCACCGTTCAAAGGGCAGGAACGGTATTGCCTGGCTTGGTTACCGCAGCGCTGCATGATATGGATGAAGGCGGTAAAATCGGATTACGCGGGCCACTTGGGCATCCTTGGCCCATTGAATTTTTACAGAATAAAAATATTGTTGTTGTTGGGGGCGGGTTTGCTTTTACAACCTTGCGTTCGCTGATCAACTACATGTTGTATCCCGAAAATCGAGGCCGATTTGGCGAAATCACCGTTATTTATGGCGCCAGAACTCCCGGCCTGCTCTTATACAAGGACGAACTGGCCGCTTGGGAAAAAAGGAACGATATGAAAACCGTGATTACCGTGGATAAAGGAGATGAAGACTGGAAAGGTCGTCAGGGATTTGTTCCTTCTGTCTGCAAGGAAGAGGCACCATCGCCGCATAACACCGTGGCGGTCATTTGCGGCCCACCCATCATGATCAAATTTACACTGCCGGTGTTTTTCGAACTGGGATTTTCCAAAGAAAACATTTTAACCTCGCTGGAAATGCGCATGAAATGCGGAATTGGAAAATGCGGGCGTTGCAATGTGGGATATAAATATGTCTGTTCAGACGGCCCGGTGTTTTCACTGGCAGAATTGGACGAGTTGCCCAGAGATTTTTAAGGTAACGTGATAAATGAATAAGAATTTGATATTAATCATTATTATTTGCTTTTTCACGATATCTCCGGCTTTTGCGGCAGGGGGGTATTTAAACAAAATGGACCAAAATAAAGATGGCCGTGTCAGCCGGCAGGAAAGCCTTAACTGGGCTGGCGGGGTTTTTGATAAATTGGACAAAAATGGTGATGGATCTCTCAAGCCGGATGAGCTTGAACAATTGGATAAAAGCAAGCGCGAACAATTGCTCCAGGCCGCAGATTTGGACCAAGACGGAGTCATTCTCAAGGAAGAATTTGAAATGGCTGTCCGGAACAGATTTTCTTCCATGGACAAGAATGGAGACGGATACATCGATAAAAAGGAACGCCGTTCGTCTCTTTCTGAAAAAAACGCGAAAGGCTTTATTCTGTTCACGTTTTAACGAAGCCGAAGCGTAAAAAGCATAATTCCGGTATTCCTTCCATTGCTGTTGTTGTATAGATGGGTGGCAAGACGGTTACTTTCTTCCAAATATCCATAATATGCTCGGACATTGTCTGCGGGTAGGCTTTCCTTCCAAATTTCCTTGTATCGATGTATCTAAACATACTCTGCCGTCCCGCTTTTCAGGTAATTTCCGTCAATGAAATGATGTCGACCATTTTTGTGGGATTTTGCAATAATAATGACTGAGCAAAAAGGAGACCCCGTGTACACATGTAGTTTGGGTTTTTCGTCACGCCAGATAGGCGTCAGAAGGAAAACCGTGAAGCGAAAGCAAGGTGATCCATCAAATCTTTTTCCAAAACCCGCCGTGCCTTAGCGTATATTTTTCTGCCCGACCCGCCGGACACTGCTGCCGACAGGCCGGTGGCAGTTCATTAAATTAAAAACTGTAATTAAAGCTGATCCCACCGAACAGGTAAGTACTTTGCCGGTCAGCAGGAGTGTTTGCTGCCATCCCCATTCCCTTCATGTAATTTCTTGCATCTGCCGTTATGGGAACGGCATAAGAGACTTTGGGTGTGATGGTTACATTTTTTATCGGTGGTTTCAGAGGAATACTTACGGTTGCCACACCATCCAGAAGTCCATTGTAAGTTTCATTCATTTTGACTGCGTTGTCATCAAACTTGGACTCCGTCCAGAAGTCTTTGTCCTGACCAAGCAGATAGCCCACTGTTCCCTCCAGTTTCAGGCCGATATACTTGTTGAATTCAAATGAATGAGAAACGCCCATTTTGAAATACCAGCGGCGACCATCGTCAATATACTTGTAAATCGTTAATTTTGGCGCCAGGAGAGTATTCAATCCAACTGAAACATAGATTTCCTGCTGATCGGCAATACGCACATCGCCCACATAATAAGGAGAATACCCATAATAGGCATACGAACCAGAGAGATTGAAGAGTCCGATGGTTCTTGAGTAAGACAAGACGAAATCCGTTTCATTCCAGGCTGCGCGGCTGGTCTGGGCTGCAGGGGTTGAATAGGCTCCCGTGTCCAGATTTCCCCACATACTGACAGAAAAACCATAGTAGCCAACCGTGACGGAGGGCTGAATGACAACACTGTTTCTGGAACATTCTTGTCCATTGTAATAATACATACTCAGGACATCAAGGGTAATATCACCTGTCGGCATTACCGCCGGTGTCTCTTCGGCAGCCCGTAGCGGACTCGATAATGTAACAATAAAACAGAAGCACAAAATAAATATATAAAATTTTTTCATTTTTATTCCTCCTGCTTATCGGCTAAATATTAAATATTTCTTACCCCTGTTACACCGCGCGGCCGTTCTGTACGAATTCACCACCTCCTTCTTACGGTACATATTAACTTGAAAAAAAGTTGTTACTGTATGGTTAGAATATAGAAAGTTCAATCTTGCATGTCAAGATTTATTCAAAATACTGTATTAAAAATACTCCATAGATTTCCCTTTAGAAAAATGAGGTTTTTCTTGACAGTCTATTAAAGGATACTTTATATTTCAATCAAAGTTAAAATTTAATATTCCATACGAGAA
>ENA-UPTA01000104-UPTA01000104.1-activated-sludge-metagenome-genome-assembly--contig:-NODE-104-length-86568-cov-6.430467_pt1 | contig 86568 bp, 9 predicted proteins | sample MGYA00238184_ERZ773361 | MGnify/ENA primary metagenome ERZ773361 (study PRJEB29100, sample SAMN05720205) | activated sludge metagenome | isolation source: anaerobic digester from wastewater...
TCATAGGCCAAAAAGATATTGTAACAGGTGACCTGACCCTTCTGTTCCATGAAATGCAGAAGAAGCATCCCGGGCTTAAACTCCGTATGCACAAGCTGCTTGAGAAGTCAACGGGACGTTCCAGATATCCATTTGTCAGTGAAACAGCGTGGAAAATCCTGCAATGGGTGGACGTAGGATCGATCGTTATAGTGTCGCCTGAAGCAAAACCGGTTTCAGCTGCCGGAGGCATGGCGAATGTCGTTGGCGAAATGGCCCAGATGCTTTCAACTTCAGGCCTTAAGGTATACGTGATCAGCCCGCTGCATTATTATGCCGATAAAGAGGACAGGTCCCGGATATACGTTAAGGACGAAACGGTATGTAAACACAAAGTCGCATATACTGGATTGAATGCGGATGTGTACGTAGGCAGGCATGGCATATTCAAGTCAGGACTGGCAAGTACAAGGGTCAGGGATGCTGAGTATATTTTATTGGATGACCCTAATTTTGGCGATGCCCTTTATGGCAGAGGCGCAACAAAAGAACATGAATCCCTCAGGGCAATATTCCTTTCGCTGGGCAGCCTCGAGGCTATGAAGGCCATGAACATCTATCCTTCGCTTGTAATAGGCAACGACTGGATGTGCGCGCCTCTTATGGCTCACTTGAATTCAAGTCGCTCGCTGTACAGGCATGACCCGCACTTCGCAGCCACAAGAACGATAGGCTGGGTCCACAACAACGGCCAGGATTATCAGTTCAAGGTTAACCGTTTTCAGGACGGCATTGACCTTCTGGGCAACATCGGGCTCCCGAGCGAGGATTACGGATGGTTTATAGATCCTCACCGCGGTGATTATGTGAATTTTATGGCAGCATTCATAAGGCATTCCAATTACGTGGTGGCGGTGAGCCCCGGGCAGATGATGGATTATCTGATATCGGATGACAAAGGCGGCGGAGAAGGTTTCTGCCACATATTCAGGGATCTGCATTCTCAGGGGAGGCTGTTCGCGATAACCAACGGCGTTTTTATGAAGGACATGCAGCGCCAGTGGTTCGGCAGATCCGTGTTCGACGCGACATCGCAGGAGCAGCTGCAGTCATTGTTTGACAGGGTGTTGGAAGTCAAGAATGAATCAAAACGCTTTATCGCGAATACTCCCGGCTTCTGGCCGGTTACCAGCGGCGCATCAACCATCCTTGACGAAAATCATATGGCAGTCAATTTAGTGTCACGCATCACAGACCAGAAGGGCGTCGATTTCGTGATTCAGTTTGTCCACAGGGTGCTTGGCAGCGAAAAATATCATGATGTCATCTTTGTCCTGGCCGGTCCAGGAGAGCCTTTCTACACAGATCAGATAACAGAATTGGTTCATCGTTATCCCGGACGCGCAGGCTTCTGGAACGGGTTCGTTTCAGGAGAGATCAGAGACCGCGCATTTTTAAGCGGCGACCTTTTCATAGCTTTTTCGACCTGGGAACCGGGAGGTATTTCTCCTATGGAAGCCCTCGCTCTTGGAGTGCCTTGCCTTGTATCCGACAAACAGGGACATAAATCCACAATAAAAACAGTAGCTATCCAGGAATTCAACAGTATATTCGGCATTACCTCTGACGAACCCGGCTTTAATGGCGCCCGCTTCCCCATGTATGAATGGGATAAGCCCAGGACAGTGGAAAATATAATGATTGCGTTCGATCATCTTCATGATCTCTGGCGCAGCAGAAATACGAACGAGAAATGGCTGCAGATTACTTTCAATGCCTTCACATCCGACAATAGCTGGGAACGGTCGATAAATGACGTGGAAAAGCTTTTCAAATATGCGCTGGACGGAGGAAACTGCGAAGAGATAACCGAAGCTCTTAAAATGCATGACTCGCAGGACAGGCCTGTCAGAAGAAAAGATAATTTTGCCTTTGCCCTTCTGGAAGACGCTGTATTGGATCGGGATGCGGACTTTTTCGCGCGGGCCTTCGATGAACTGGCGCAGGTTGTTGATGCAGAGGAACAACTATTCACGGGCGATTTGACATTCCTTGTCCATGAGGTAGCAGCAAAGCATCCGGATTCAGCAGACGATATAGACATTTTCCTGGATTCGATTGTCCGCAACCCGAGCACGCAGGCAGCAGGGGAATCTGCGGACAAAGTAAGGCGCTGGTACCGCGTAGGCTCGGCGGCTTTTGTGTCGCCTGAGGCATATCCTGTCTCATACGTAGGCGGCATGGCGCCGGCTGTGGGAGGGCTCAGCGCTGCTTTAGCGCAGGACGGCCTGAAAATGTTCATAGCTACTCCGGGGTATGACTACTGGGTAAAGGCCAGGGAAAGCATCAAGCTTAATGTGCATATCAATGACGTAGGTTCTGTAGAAATGGACCTTTTCAGGCACAGGATAAACAACGTAGAATACCTGCTTTCGTATTATCCTTTCTGGACCGGGTTGCGCCAGAATTCATACTTCGGCTACAGGATTGATGAGGAACCGGTCAAAGGCGCCTTAAACTCAACAGCATTCTCTATAGGAAGCCTTGAATCATTGAAAGCCGTTAACGCTTATCCGTCCATCATCGCAGGACATGACTGGATGTCTGCGCCCATGCTGGTTCATCTGCGCTCGAAAGCCTCGCCTTATTATTCTGATAGTCATTTTGCGTCAGCGAAAACCATTGCCTGGGTGCACAACACGGGAGTCGGATACCAGTTCTCAGGCGACAGATTTATTAAAGGAACAGATCTGCTTTCCTGCGTGGGTCTGCCTGAACGTGAGTTGAAGCCGTTCTATCCTATCTGGGTTAAACCGGAAGCAGCGCATAATTACAGCAACTTCCTGCTTGCCGCGCTCCGGACAGCAGATTACACGGTGGCCGTTAGCGATACCCAGATGCAGGATTACTTAAAATCTGACAATTTCGGGGAAGGCGACGGATTATCGGTTATTTTCAGAGAAAGAATGTCTCAGAAAAGGTTGTTCGCGGTAACTAACGGTATAAATCAGGAAGAGTTGCAGCGCCAGTGGTTCGGAGGGTCTTCTCTGAATATGCATTCAGGCCGCGAGGACTTTATCCGGAATGCGCGTGCAGTAAAGCAGCTGGCAAGAGAAAAAGTGGAGCAGGATCATAATTTCTGGCTCAGGGAATACGGAATATTGTCGAAATCCCTGTTCTCTTCAAGGCATATTGACGAGGACTCCTTTGTGGTGGTGTCTGTTTCCCGCATTACAGAGCAGAAGGGCATAAGGGAACTCATGGCGTTTGCCGAGCGCATTATCCGCAACCGCGCTTATAAAAAAGTCGTGTTCCTTGTGGCCGGTACCGGAAGCGGTATCCTGGTTACTGAATTGAGCCGGTTAAAAGCAAAGTATCCCCATCGTTTTGCATATTACTGGGGCCCGACGCCTGTTTCCGAAGAAGTGCGCAACAGGATATTTCTCGCGGGAGACATTTTTGTATCTTTTTCGCTCTGGGAGCCTTGCGGCATAGCTGCAAAAGAAGCTCAGGCAGCGGGAGATGTGGCTTTTGTCTCCAATACCGGAGGGCACAAAATGACAGCAATCCGGAACGTTAACGGCGCAAGATTTGATATCTCGTACTCTAACCAGGAGCTCACCCTCGACAATGCCATGCGCCAGTTCAGCCGTTTGTACGCTCTGTGGAAAAAACGCGCTGTTTCCAAAGAATGGGACAATATGGTGGAAAATGCGTTATTCGCGGACAATAGCTGGGTTCAGGCTGTTCAAAGGTCTCAAGAGTTGTTTAATCTCGCAGTCCGGGATACACGCGACGGCGGACAGAAGAAAACGTCACTTGTTCCCGCCCGCCTGTCATTGCCGGAAGTAAATATTTTTGACGAACCCCAGAAATACCGCGATTTAATCCTGGAAAGATCAGAGCTGTCATATAAAAAGCCGTATAGAGGCAAATCTTTTGTTTGCGTGCTGTTGAATAATATCTGCTCGGCAGGGTGCGAATTCTGCTGTTTCAGGGAGGTGCGGGGCAGATACGCAGAATCTCAGGGCCGTCTGGTTGTGAATGATAATCTGAAAAAATTGATAACATTCTTGAACTCAGCGAACGTCGGACACTTGCTGTTTTCCAGCCTGGGAGAGATATTCGAGCATGCAGACGCCGTATGCGCTATAACGGAAAACGTCAGGGCAGACACGACAATACTGGTGACTAATGGCGCGTGGGCGAGGAATGAAAAAGAATGCGAAAATACCGTCGGCAGGCTTTACAACGCTTACAGGAACAACATTTATAATTCAAGGATAATCCTGAGAATCAGCTTAGACCGGTGGCATCAGGCGAAACTCGGCATCGATCATATCCTTAATCTTATCCGGGTCTTTGAAACAAAGTATCAGTATGAAACGGATTTCGAACTTCAGCTCCGTTCAATAACCGGGGACAACACCTATTTATCGCTCTTACAGAAAATGCATATAGTGGATGAGCAGGATATAACCAGGTCGATGCATGAGTTGGAAAGCAAAGATCTGGAGGCTGCGACAACAATAAAGCCATATTTCAAAACTATAAGTCTGACATTAAGAAGCGGATATTCGTTTAAAGTGAATTTCCTGCCTTTCCATGATGTTGATTTGAAGGCCGATCTGCGTGTTGCGGATGATATAGAAGCTAAAATAACGGAATTCGACCATGAAGTCGAAATACTGAATGCGGGATACCCTGCGTCAGCCAGGAATACAAACGGCGAAGAGGGGCTGGACCTGGAGATATCGCCTGACGGCACTATTTATCTGTGGCAGGGGGATTGCCCGGATAATCAGGCTAATATACTTCAAGACAGCTTTGAAAATATCCGTAAAAAGCTCCTCTCGGATCCTATGGCACTGGGCTTGATCGAAAAAGGAAGCGCCTACAGAGATGCGATAATCAATGAAGTCAACCCCATCGCTGTGATTCGTGCAAAAGCTATCGGGCTCAGAGAGATTATAGGGTCAAGGCTGTACGAAGAAGAGAGAACGAGATTGTATGTTTCTATAAGAATGCTTCAGGACTATCTGCAGGAAAGAAGAATTAGCGCAGAAGATCTGCCCGAAGAGATACGGCCGCTTATCGAGTTAGACACGGATACTCTTGTCGGTTTATACCGCCTGTCCAGGCACGATATTGTAGAGCAATATTTGCGAGATCCGGGTGTTACCGTTGACACACTTGTCAATCTGCACGAATTAATTGTGCTTGGCCATTATGACGTTACCGCTGAACAAATGGAGGAGAGGGTATCTCTTGCATCTAACCTGGAAGAATCTCTGGTTTCGGAGTTTTTTAACAGAATAAAGAATGCCGAAGCGGCGGGAAAACAAGTGTTTGACGGAGGGAATAATCTCTCTTATCAGATACCGTTCGCGTTCCCTAACCTGTTCGACAATCAGCGCGGATGGAATGACCCTGAATGGCTGCAGGCGTATATCTGCGCCCAGGCGCTTTTAACGTGCTGCAAAAATCCTGAAGAGGCGCTGGCCGTAAGCGCGGTGATCGATCTGGCCTCGGATACTTTTATCGACTATGGCATCTCGGGAGACCGCAGCCTTATCCTTCAGCGGCTCGAAGGATTGCGCCTCAGAGGCATAATCAGGGCAGAGGACAACAATTTTGAGCTAGACGCAGAAGGCAGGCTGTATTTGAACGCCGATTCCAGGACGATCGCTGTTTGGGCGCACGATTTAGCTTATATACAGAAGGATATCGAGCAGGCCATGAACGAAGGCAGGCAGGCGTTATTCAGCGCGATCGACGGTTACTCAACAGTTGTCAAGATGTGGCAGCAATTCCCGATAGAGGCCATGTATCCTGTCCTGCAGGCTGTAGCGCAGATGTCCGCGATGGATCAGCAGCGCCTTGTTGACTGGCTGCTTACAAGAAGCCAGTGGTCTCAATCAACTCTGATAAACGCAATCATCCTTATGCTGGATTTTGACCGCGGCAGCGAAAACTGGCTTGAAAAATGGGCGCCTCAGTTAAGCGGCAGGAATATTTATGTAGTGGCTGCCGAGATATCCCTGTTGGCAGGCGGCCTTGGCAGGGTGGAGCAGTACCACTCGACTGCCATGGCGCGGCTTGGAGCGCGCATACTTTATGTAGAGCCGTATTATATGAAAACCAGGGACAAAATCGGCAAAGTCATAGAACTTGATTATAAAGCACTGCCCGTGGCTGTAAGGGGTATAAAGAGGATGGAACAGGTATTTAACACATTTGTCGGAGGCAGGCCAGTTAGTTTTCATGTCTACGAAGCCATAAACGAGCTCGGGATCAAAACATACATGATCAAGGACATAGAAGGATATTATGTGAACATACTTTATGAATACAATACATCTGACGCTCCTGCTTCGAACTTCGAATTTACGGAGTTTTTCACAAAGGCAAGCCTTGAGTTGATACGATTCCTTGAGGTCAGGCAGCTCCTTGAGCAAGGGCGCAATTACAAGGCATGCCTGATCGATATAAACGACGGCCAGGCCTTGCCTCTTGCGGCATGGCGCAGGATCTTCTACGGAGAAAAATCCAGGATAATGACCGATGGCACTGATTCTAAGGAAATCGACCGGGCTTTTAAAGTGCTCAATGAAGCTGTGATAAGCGCTACAACCCATACCTACCGCAACCGCGTGTTCATAGGAGGGGATATCAAAGGGTACGGCCTTAATTTCCTTCATTCGGCCGGAGTGACGGACGAATGGTTATGGCTTTTCCTGCGCAAGGAGCTCGCCGGAGAATTATTGTGGGATCTGACAAGCGCCGGCTTAAGAAGCGCTGATGTAGCAAAGGCTGTAAGCGCGATCCACGCATACGAGATGAATGCCCGCGACCCCGGGGTAAACCTTATAGGCGTGACCAACGGCGATAACAGGCCTTATTCGTCGGAATTTTTCCGTGAGGCTCTGGCTGAAGCAGGATTTTTTGATTATGAGCATGTAACAGCCGAGCAGGCCGGCCTTGCCAAGCGCATAGCAAAACAGAAAATATGCCTGGATCCTGACCAGATGGTTGTTTCTTATTCGGGAAGGCTCGTTCCGGAAAAAGCAGGCAGGGACAGGGCGTTCACTGATAACAACATAGAGATGATGGTCAGGGCAGGCATACAGGTGGTCATATACGGCAATATCCAGCCGTATGAGGCTAGCCAGAGGATAGGCGTGCAGCTGAGCGGGCTGATGGAGCGGCTTGAACACATGAAAGAGCTGGATCCTCTTCGTTACCCGGGCAGGTTCATCTTCAAACCGAAATTCAATATAGACGAACAGAGACGGCTTCTCGCAGCTTCGGATATCCAGGTCCAGGATTCCGACAGATATACGGGCGCGTCGGAATATACCGAGGCCGATGTGTCGGCAAATGCAGGGCTTCAGATGGGCGCTCCGTTCTGGGAAGGGATCATACAGCATCAGGGCATAGCTATTAACCGCAGGCTTCTGACCGGAAATACCCTTGTCCCGTCATCCGCGGATCCCAGGGCGTATCTTAACGCTATATTCTGGGCCCTTGAGGAATTTAAAAAGGGAACGCTTGGCATCTATCAGGCGCAGTCCGTAAGATTCAGCCGTGTCCTTGAGGCATCCCTTACCGCAGCATCGTATCTGACATTGTGGAATGACGTGTTTGTGAAAGGAAAGGCCGGAAAAGCATTGCCCAGGGTGCCCGGCGAGCTCTACCAGATAAATAATATGGCCCTCACCGCGTATCTTGAAGACGGCGAGCGCATCCTTGACCGTGAAGGCGATACATTCCATATAAAAGGCAAGGTGGAAGAGCTGCGCGATAACCTTGAGTTTTCCGTAATGGTGAATCTGGAGGCCCTGGATGATGTTTATTTCGAGCGGGGGAATAAAGGCCCGGTTTCATTCGAGGCTATAAGGGCTGATCTGGTCAGCGATTATGGAGTGCGGCTGCCTTTGAAAGTCAAGCGGGCAGGCCTTGTTAAGGCGGAATATTTCACTTTGATACCCCATGAGCTTCCATTGCCTTTTAACGGAAGCCTTGAGATAACTTCCGGCGTATGGAAAATAGCCATGGCAGTCAAGATCGTTGCCGAGGAAACAGGGGTAATGTGTTTTGAGCCTCAATTGTCGGGCGCGCAAAGGCAGCTCAGGTACGCTCAGCTGATAGAACAGCTTGAAAGCGCCGCTAAAGAGCTTCTTTATTACGATCCTGCGCTTTCCGGCTGGACTGTAGTGGCAGGGTCTCCGCATTTTGACCAGCGCCACAATGCTTTCCTTTATAACTGGGGCAGGGATACAATGAGATCATTGCCGGGTTTATGCCTGTGCACAGGCCATGAGCTGGAGTTCAAGTCTGTCATAAGGACCTATTTGAAATTCCTCGATCACGGCCTGCTTCCTAATTTCGTGGGCGACGGCGCAAGGCCTCAGTATAACAGCGTGGACGCAAGCCTGCTGTTTATCTGGGCGATTGGAGAGTATCTGAAGCGCACATCCGACCATGATTTTCTCGATGAGGTCATAGAACGCGATCCATGGGCCGGGGAACCGGCATCTGTTCTCAGTTTGATCGAGGAGATCATTAATACATACGAAAATGGCATAAATCGTCCTTATCTATGGGAAGATGCAATTCAAAAGGGCTCATATATGCGCATTATAGAGATAGGGATGGACCCGGAGGATAATTTAGTTCGCGCAGGATCGGCTAATACCCAGTTGACCTGGATGGATGCACAGCGCGACGGCGTGCCGGTTACGAGCCGCCACGGCAAGGCGGTAGATATAAATGCATTCTGGTATATATCCCTTAATGTCCTGGCTGATATATATTCCCGGAGGGCCGATGAAGAGAAGTCTTCCTACTACAGGGATCTCGCGTTAAAGGCCGGCTCGAGCTTTAACAAGTTCTGGAATGAGGGCGCCAGGTGCCTATACGATACAATAGAGGGCGACGAAAGACAGGCCCGTCAGATCAGGCCTAACCAGATATTTGCTATCGCCGCAGGATTGCTAGATGAAGATCGCGCGCGCGCTGCGCTTGAAACGGTTACAAAAGAATTATTCACTCCGTACGGCCTGCGCACTCTTTCCCCCGGAGACGGACAATATAAGCCATATCATACCGACGAATATTCCTATCATCAGGGCACTGTGTGGCCGTGGCTGACAGGGGCTTTCATTGAAGCCTGTATCCGGGTCTATGGGGTTGACCGGGCCGTACAGCTGCTTGCAGAAGGCCATTATTTCACCACGCTGTCAAGGGTCATAAATGCAAATGACATGCGGTCGGTGCCTGAAATATTCGACGGCGAATGCGACCTCGCCTGCGGCAGCTGGAACACGCGCGGCTGCCTTGCTCAGGCCTGGAGCGTCGCCGAGATCCTGCGCGGGCTTGAGCTTTTATTCCCGGATAAAACCACCGTTAAAAAAGCATTTGAGGATAAGACAAACAGGATCATATATGAAATGGTCATACGCGATTATCATGATCTTAACGGGAATATCCCCGGGCTGGTAAAAGCCAGGGAAGAGCTTGCGTATCTTGCAGAAAGCGGGATATCGTATATATACCTTGTAGGGTTAATGGAACACACGGGCAGCCCATTCGAGATCATGGATCCTTTTGAGGTTGACTCAAGGGCAGGGACTTTCGATGACCTCGAGGATTTCCTCGCGGAAGCTCATTCAAAAGGCATAAGGGTCATTATTGACTGGCTTGCTAACCAGCATGTAGCTAAAACCAGCCCTCTGACAATAGCGCATCCAGGATGGTTCCTGTATACGAACGCAACTGACGGCAACTTTTTCATCGAAGAAAATACAAAGCTTTTCAAAGGAGACGATCAGGGGCTGGAAGACCTCTCAGGCAGAATAGCGCTCGGCAAAAAGGCGATTCAGATGCTGAAGTCGGGCGCGTATCCTCAAACAGGTTCTATTTTGATAGACGGGCTTAAAGTTGATTATACGCCCGCGAACAAAGGCCTTCGCGAGTCCATTGGATACAGGGATTCCAGAGAATACATAATTACGTCGGATAACGCGCTGTTTGTTGTTTCCGCGACCGACGAAGTTCCGCTCCGCTGTTTCCCGAGGCGCTGGGGTTCTTTAGCGCAGCCGGACCTGTCTAACGAAGAAGTCAGGTCTCAGGCCCATCGCATAGGCATGTTCTGGATGAAAAAGGGGTTTGACGGATTCAGGGTTGACGCGGCATTAGCATCACTGCCGGACAAAATCAAGGAAAACTGGGGTATTCAGACAGAAGGCAATCTGACCCATGATTTTATACATAATATCCGGACAGCCTATCCGGAGGCATTCATCCTGTTTGAAGGTTTCGAACGCCACTCCGAGCTCCTTGAGTTAGCGGATTTTGTCAATACCGGGGTCTATAACTGGAAACCGCGCAATGCAGCCACAGATGCTCTTATTGACAGGTCAAAGCGTTCTTCATTAACGGCATATCTTAACGAGGTCAAAGACATTCCGCCGGGATTCCAGCAGAACCTGGTCAGCATAGGCCCTGAACACGACGCTTTTGATTTCTTAGACGCGTGGGCCCGTCTTGATAAAACGGATAAACGGCTGCTTTATTCACTGTATCTTGTATTGCCGGGATACGCGCTTATCTTTAACGGCCAGGTTTTTGGAAAAGACCATATGTACAAAACTGATATAAGCAAAACCGTCCCAGTCCCGTCAATATATGAGGCAGATCCGCAGGACAAAGCGAACGGACTGAGGCTGTTCTCCATTCGAAGCCGTTATCCGGTCCTGCTCCGGGGCAGGTATGCTCCGCTTTCAAGCGTCTCGAGCGGCCTGTTTTTAATAACCCGTTACAACGAAAAAGAACTCGCCATAGGAGCCATTAATATGGCTCCGGAGCCAGTGTCGGAGAATATTGCGATACCAGCGCAGCTTTTGGCCCTGCAGGGATCTTCGGCGGTCAAGCCGGATAATTACAGCGCTGAAATATTCCCTGTAGAAGAAAAATACAATAAGCGCGTGCCTGAAAGTCTGAAATTTACAGCCTCTGACCTTGTGAGCGGCATAAGGCTGAGGTTCGAACCGGACACGGCATATATCATCCATTTGATCAAAGATAAGCCGAAAGACGGCGGAGTGCTTGAGAGCGTTTCCTGGGATGGAATAAAGACGTTGCCGGTCTTCGATGCAATGCGCAGCAGGCCTAATACCAAGTATGCCGGAGAAAACCACTTTGAGCATACGGAACGTGTCGTTAAAGGGGTCGACGCGCTTGTCCAGGGAGATTACGAATACCTGTGGAGAATGACAAAAGAAGGCGCGCGGCCTGATCTCTTAATAGGAAATCTTAAAACCGAATTCATCGCTGCCATGGAGCGGATGCGCGGTATAGCGCTCGACACAACGAATGCCGATCCAGGCAGGCAGATGGTACTCAAGCTGTTTCCGATGGTGCATGATATAGGGAAATCCGTCCGGAACTTCGATCATTACGAAATAGGCGCAGACATTCTGGAGCAGGAGATCTTCCGGCCGCTGGAAAAGCGGGGAATAAGGCTGCCGTACGACGTGCGGCTGGCGCTCACGGTTCTGGTAAGGCATCATGTCGCTTTAGGCGATATTTACCAGGCTCTCACTCAGGCTCAGAGGCCGGCCTTATTTGTCCACAAGGCCTTTGGCCATTATGAGGCGCTTTTAAGGGATATAGAAGCTGTTGGTTTTGATTTCAGCTTCATGATCGCTATGCTCGATCTGAACACGCTTGGCGACATGGCGCAGAGGACTATCCCGGCGCAGAGCTTCATAAATCATTTTACTGAAACAAATCAATATGCCAGCCGCGATTATTTCAATACCATCAGGAATAAGCTGATTGAAAGAATACGGGAATATGATCAATATGCGCGCATGCCTTATTACGGCAGGGCTCCTCCGGCGATCTGGATCAATAATGCCATAGAAGCCTTGATGACCATGGATACCGATAGGCTTTTGGACCTGGCCCGGGACGACCACTACTGGACACGCATCACGGCATTAGCCAGATTAGCGTTATCGCCTCAAGACGTCAGCTCTTACCTGTCAGCCGGTACAACTTCTCACCAGGAAGTCCGCAATATCATACGCCTATACAAAACAATAGGCCACCAGCGCATATTCGACGAAATAATAAAAACCCAGAATTTCATAAATAAGATCCTTGAACTTAATGCAAACCCTGAATTCATAGCGCGCGCGATAGAAGACTCCATGGGATCGCGGGTGAACGTACGTGAGGATATAATCAGGTCTGCCGCAGAAGAATTCCCTGTTATTGCCCGATGGGATAACAGGCGGATTTTCATGGATGATCATGGTTTCTATGGGATGGAGTTTACTGCTGCCAGGACCCAGGCTGTGCGGCCGATCGTGTTATGGCAGATGCTTGCCGATATGGTTCTTGCGATTGAGAACGGCTTGATTTATGAAGATCCTGAGAATTTTGTGCGGTATCTGACAGATATGAACGCGCTGTCTTATATATCGCTTCCTGTACATTTACCGGGCGATGAAAAAGCCAGGCTGGATTACGCCTGTTCCGTTGCGCGCGATCCGCATAATGCCTCCGAGGTCATTAAAACAGGCAGCGTCCTGATATCTAAGGACGGCAGGGTCATAGGCATAGGTTTCAACGGAGCTCCTTCAGGCCAGCTTACCGATACGGTTGTTATGGGCGCTGACATACGCCAGGAACCGTATATGTATAACATTAAGGAGTATTCAGCAGGCCATGTCGAAGGTGAATATAGCTATGATATAAGGGATAACAGGCCTGATCTAAGGCGTTCCATATGCGCGGAACAAAGGGCAGTCCTGATGGCGCTATTGAATAACGAGGATGTGCGGGGGGCAGAATTATATGCGACTGACAGCCCGTGTAATCAATGCGCACTAATGGCAGTCAATCTTGGAATTTCGAAAGTCATGTATGGCCAGGGATTCCACGACCAGCACACTCAGTTTTTGATGCAGCAGGCTCCTGGCATAATTCAGCCATTTGCCGGCGTGAATCCTGATGCTTTGCCTTCAAATAAGTCAAATGCGTATAGTTCCTCTTCCGCTTCTGGCAGCGAGATCTTGATGAACATTGCGGTTTTTAATGCCAGAGCAGAGCATCGCAAGGCAAAGAGGCATAATACAAATCCGGGGGCTCTGAGACAGGTTCTTAAAAGCGCCGGCGTATATATGTCCCTGAAGCTGGATCAACGTATTACGCTTGAGATTGCCGAAGAGGCAATATCGAGCCAGGCAGGTTTTGAGATAGAAATAATCTCTGAAAAACCGCTGTATTTGGCGTCTTTTGCCTATGTCCTGGAACATACAATCAGGGATCTGGGGCTCAGGCGCGATATTCTCGCGTGGGGATTCAAGGCCGCGGGCACGCGCATTCAGGGCAACCTTATGATAGGGGCTTCCCGTCTGCCTGTTGTTTTCGAAGTGAGATACAGTGACGGAGGAGAAGGCCATCTGGAGCAGCTAGTTTATACCATAATAAACGGGACCATACCTGAAAGAAAAGCTGCCCTGGTTTCCCTGTACGACCTTGTTGCAGTGCAGAAGATCTCGTTAGGCGATAACCGGGATAGAGTATTCGACGCGGTGTGGAATGCTTACGGCGAGTCCAGGTGGACAGCATACGGCAGGACACCCGAAGAGAATATTATGTTCGAAGCTATACTAAAAGACCTGGGGTATCTTAAGGCGGACTTTAATGTGGTCAACGGCACAGGCCGGCTGGATTTCTCCATCGAGATCGACTATCTGTCAAAAGAGGCGTTGACCGACCTGGATTATATTACAAGATGCAACCTGTGCGGGTCTTATTTATTCGAAGACCTGGGCCGCATCCTGATAAACGGAAAAGAGTTCCGCATGATCAAATGCCTGACATGCGGCCTAATGTTCATCAACCCGCATCCACAGGATATATTCTACAGGGAATTCTACGGGGATGGTTATTTCTCAAGCGATGACTCGGAGCAGTACGGTTTCAGGGATTACACCTCGGCACAGGAAGAAGCCCGCAGGAAAGTTTCTGCGCGGGTAAAGATAGATTTTCTTGAGGCCCACCATAAAGGCGCCAGGGCAAGGCTGCTTGAATTAGGCTGCGCCACAGGCATAGACCTTGAGGAAGCGCAATCCCGCGGCTGGGATGTGCACGGGGTCGAGATATCCGAATTTTGCGTCAATATATGCAGGGAAAAAGGCCTTGATGTTTTCCTGGGTACGCTGGAAGATGCTTCATTTGAACCGGGTTCATTCGATTCTATAACCATGTTCGATTTTATCGAGCATGTCACAGATCCCACTGGTGTTATGGCTGAAGCCAACAAGGTGCTCGCTGACCGAGGAGACATAATGATCCGGCTTCCGGACACTCCTGAAGCCGGCCCGCGGCTTCATCTTATAGACCATATATATCATTTTAACCGCAAGACCATAACCCAGCTTCTTGTGAAGTCAGGGTTCGGCGAGATAGACATACAGCCAAGCGGCACCTTCAGGGGCATGAAATACAACGGCCTGATAGAGAATATCTCGGTTTATGCAGTAAAGACCGGCAGGCCGCAGCGCGACGGCGGCAGGCTGGATGATCTTGCCGCATACTATAAAGTTAAGGCAGATCAACTGAACAGGGCTATCAGCGAGGATATAGGCAGATCTGATGTGACAGCGGATGAGCTCATGATGCCCTTGCTGGATTCGTCAAGAGTGGTCGGCTTGACGCCTCTGGCCCGCCTGTATTTCATCGAAAAGCATCCTGATATCTCCAGCGCAGTCAAGGATGCCCAGAGGTCGATTATAAACAGCGCTCCTGAAAAGATCAGGGCCATGCAGCTTGAGCTTTTCAGGGAGCGGATGGAAGAACTGGGCTGGGACAGGGCTGTAGACGGCTGGATCAGGCAGAACTGCCTGCATGAAGGCGATTATAATATTACAGGCCTCAAAGATGTATCGATAGGCAGGAATATATTCAAGATCCGGATACTGTTTGATACAGGCAGGACCGTAGAATGCGTGCTTAAGGGCCAGGCTAACAATCCGGGTTATGATATCGGTTATGAAGCGATATGGGTTGAGCTGCAGAACCTGCTCCTGGGCGTTGATATAGGCGAAGGGGTTTATGCGTACCGCAACTCAAAAGGCCCGGATGTTCTTGTAGAAGCTGTGTTCAAAGGCTTGCCCGGTAACGGCGTAGTGTCGGCGCTCATCAGAAACGGCAACTATGAGGCGCTGCGGCAGCTGGTATTTAAACTGGTAGGCCATCTGGCGCTTGAGCATATACTCGGATGCAATGACCACGGGCTTCGCAACAAATTCATCGATATGAAAGACGGCGAAATAACCAATATTACCGATTATGACCAGGAATGGTGCCTTCTTGCGCTGAAGAATTTTGACTGGGAGCGGGAAGACGCGCGCCAGGGCGTATCCGATTTCGATATCCTTAGCCTGCTGCCTGAAGCTGTAGAATCAGTCAGCTTCGGCAGCCTGATGGCTGAATTTGACAGTTCTTATATCCGGGCCTGGGCTCTGATCGCCAGAAGGCGGGCGCTTGTTAAACATGTGATAGCGAAGCACCTGCCTCAGCTTGCGCTGCACAAGCTTGACTGGGTATTGGGCCGGGGGCCGGAGTATGTCCTTGATAAGTTATATGAAGCGTTTTTCAGGGATTACTACATGCGCTCGCTTTACAGGTCAGAATTGCGCCGGCTGTTCACATACCACGCAGATGAGATCCCGCAGACAATACAGCTCAATAGTTCAACTGTCATCTCAAAAGAGAAACTTTACAAGCATGCGTTCGTCACATCCGACAGTGACCGCCTGGTGGTGGATAAGCTTATTAATTTCAGAAGCATTTACACGGATTCCATGAGATTTTATGTGGAGGAGGAAAAGACAAAGGATGTAAGGTACATAAGCGAGCTTTATGCTGGCATCGAGCGGCTCGTAGCCGGCATAGAAGGCGATAAGGCGCTCGCTGAATTGAACGAAGAAAAACGTTTACAGAGGATCAGGTCCGCTGTTGCCATCAAACATATCCTGGCCTCACGCAACTGTTCAGACGGCGGAGAATTAAAACTGGTTGCAAATTACGATTTCGCGAATACAATAATAGACAGAAAAGATATAGATTTCGGCTCCGGCATTGCTGGTTTGCGTTACCTTCCGTGGCTGGTGGGGCGCAAATTATTTTCAGCTGCCGGAGCCGTTTTTATTTCCCTCATACCTGACGGCGGAGAAAACCTCATAGATTATTTCATAGAATTCAGCTCCCGCCACAACCGGCTGTTCTTGATACAGCGGACATCCAGCGATTACCTCGGATTTGCCGATTATGTTATCAAAGACGGAACATTCCATATAGAGAGATGGAGGACATACCCTCAAGGCAAGAGAGAATTTCACTCAGGGATACTCGCGCGGCTTATTGAACAGTGGCTGACCGGCAACACTCAGATCAGCCGGATCACTGTGTCTGTACGGAACAATAAAAGAACAGGCGCTCCTTGCATGGAAGTCGTTGAGAATCTAAAGAGATTAGGCTTTACTGAGGAAGGCCGTCACGGCTCTTCCTCGGTCATGGCCAAATACGTTACGATTGCCTGCAAAGACGGCGGCCAGGCCGGGAAGATACTGTTGTTTGCCTATGGGACTCTCAAGACAGGGAACCGCCGGCACGCAAGGCTTAAGAATGCGGCACTTCTGGATAATAACGCCCGCATGGAAGGGTTTACTATTTACAGCATAGATTCAATAGGCAGGGGCATACCGGTCGCTGTACCGCAAGAAGGCTCATATATAAAAGGCCAGCTTTATGAGGCGGATATCATGACCTTTGAGTCTGTTACGCGCAAGGAATGCCGCACGGGTTATGATGTCATTCGCGTCAACGGCGTATATCTTTACATATTCACGCGCGAAAAACTCCAGGAATACGGGGATGCGGTAAGGCACGTTGGGAATGAATGGGTTCAGAAAGAGAATATGAAGAGGTTTCTGGTGTTGAAATATGAGATCCGAAGGATCGAACGGCAATTGCGAAAAGCCCGGATATTCCGTCAGATCATGGTTCCGTTCCGCAAAGATCAGCCGGGGGATTCTAAGAAAGACGGCGGAGAAGACACGGCCCTGATACTTGTGTACGCTCCGTGGAAGCAGGGTTTTGATTACGAATTGCTAAGGACTTTCAAGCCAGGCCAGGCTGAAGTTGATATTGATGGTTTTAGCCTTTTTGAATACAGTTTCGGCTATCTGGGCAAATCTTACAATACGACTGTGGCTGTTACTTCCACGGGCAGTAGAGTGCGCGGCACTGAATATATCGTGCCAATGCCTGTGTTCGAGCGGATCCGCGCTGTGATGGAAAAAGACGGGCTTTCTCTTTTCGAGAAGGAATACATCTACCCCGGGAAAACCGCGATACTGAATTTCTTCTATTTGCCTGATAAGCTGTTTGCGCAGGATCAGGCCTCTGGCAAGATCGGCAATGAGATCGGGACAAGGGAGCATAAGGCGCCTGTTTGGGCGCAGATCAATCTGCTATTGAGCGGCCATAATTGCCAGAATAAGACAGGTTCAGGCCATCTGGCGAAGCTTAACGATCCTGGGGCGATACCGTTCCTTATGAACGCTCTGGATATCAAACATGATAATCCGCATGTGATCACTGATGTTATCATAACGCTTGGCATTCTGAGCAGGGAAACCGGAGACCGCAGGGCAGAATCAATGCTGGTGGAATTTTTGGGACATAAGGATATGCGTGTAAGGGCTAACGCTGCTTTAGCGTTGGGCATGTTCGCAGGCCCCAGGCTGTTGCCTTTGCTCAAGCCAATGCTTGATGATGCGCAGATAGCGGTGCGGTCTGCGGTAAAAACAGCTATTGCCGGTATCGAATCCCGCAGGGACGGGGGCAAAGACTTTGACACCGGTTTTACAAACAGCCCGTCAAGGCGAGCCCTGATTGACGTAGGGGACGCCAGCCACATTCTTCTGCCTGAGGCTCAGATAGTGAACTCCTCCTTCAGGGATAAGCAGCTGAGCAGCATTTTATTAGCGTATTTCCAGGAGCCCGCAGAGGAGCGCTTCGATTTGATCATATCTTTTCTTGCATCTGTCTCTGATCTGGAAATGGAAAGGCTCATCATCAGGCCGTGGGCGCGCATAGTCGTTATTCCCGTATCCGGACGGACAGGGTTGACAATCATCGATCTTTTGACTGACGAGGTCAGAAAGGAAGAATTGACCGATTCCCTGGCGGATGGGATACATGAAGGGCGCTACACAGGCAAGAGCGGGATTTTCCTTTCGGAACAGATGCCTTTAAGCCTGTTCGCTCAGACCATGCGCGACAGAGCCGGCTTTCGTGACGGGGGAAGAGATATTATCGATCTAGGGTTCGGCAAGGCAGAGCGCGGCAGGAGGATATGCGTTGACGCCGCATGCTGTTTCCTGAAACCCGGCGCAGAGGGCGAGATCCTGAGGTATCCTGAGATCGTTCAGCGTTTAAAAGAAATATACGGCAGCGAAAGCAATCTAATCGAAAAAGGCCTCGTACTTGCATTCTGTCCGTACAGTTTAACGCCGCGGGATCAGGTTATTCACTGGCTGGAAAAGCACTGCGCGTGCATGGCGCTTGCCGCAATGTTCGATTATAAGGAAGGATTCGGCTTCAGCCTCACGTGCCAGTGCTCTATATGGGACAGCCAGCCGCGTCTGTGTTCGGCATACCCGGCAAAAACCGAGATGTGCGTATTTGAAGATTTTCTGTGGTGGGGCCTTGAATTCAATTATCTGCTTGATAAAAAAGAGCTGCGGGCCGAAAACATAATATCTTCCATAAAAGACCTGAAAGCGCGCCAGGGCGGAATATTCTTTACGCAAAGCGCATTCGACGCTTTACGGAACGGAGATTATGCTGCAAGGCAATACGTGTATGAGAGCGATAATACAGACGCTGAATTCTTTATTTTCGCGCCGCGCATGGAAAAAGACGTCAGCATATATCAGCTTTCGGCAAAAAGCTATTATTTCGACGGGGGGGTGCGCGCCTCGGATAAGAAAGTAACGGCGTTGTATTTAGATGATGATCAGAGGTTGCAGCAGATATTGCGCAGCCTGTTTTGCGAAGAGCATTTGATCGGCTGTTTTATTGAAGACATCAGGTCTTATTTCTCAGAAAGCTCACTCGCTCAAATGAATCTGGCGTTTGATCATGTGTTCGACATCGCTTCGTCTGAAGGCCGGACATTACAGGTTATATCCGAAAAATCCGAATCGGATGAACCCGTGGTCTGTTATGCAAACAGACAGGCGTATATCAGGTCCCCATGGCAGATACACAGGCGCCTGGTTCATTCGCTGCCTATTAATTATATATTCGATTCAGTGATGAATTCCAATCTGGCGGAAGAAGAAAAAGAGAGGATATACCGCGCGTTCTTCACATGCGCCAACAATACTGCTTATGTATATCTTCTTTTGACCATTCTGAAATACGAAGTGAGGATCTGCCTTGGCTCCGGCCCGGTTTTCGCGATAGTTTCCTATAAAGGCTCGGACATATTTGTCGACCTCTTTACCGGAGCGATAAAAGCCGTGGCTTTACGGGATTTCTACGTGCAAAAAGGCAAGTATCTCGTATTAAGAAAGCCCATGACGCTGAAGCAGGTCATAAGACTCAGGAAGGACTACATTGAAGACGAGAGGAGCATTTATAAATACGAGACGAGAAAATTGCTGCAATTGTTTTATTCCAGCATCTACATAACGGATGTAACGGGTTTAATGGCGGTTATGTACAAGAAAGCCGCGATCGTATTCGATCAATTAAATAACAGGGAAGCCGCCATAGGGCATTATTTAAAAGCCATGGCCCTCAAGCCGGATTATGTGGTTGCCCATCTGGGCGCGGCGTTTTATTACCTGCAGCAGGGTGATCTTCAGCGCGCGCTGGACGAATTTTCTGTTGCGCGGGACCTTAATCCGAGAGACTACAGCTGTTATCTGGGCCTTGGCCTGACTCACAGTTTTATCGGCAATGAAGAAAGGACAGCGAGGAATTTCGCAAAAGGCATAAGGCTGGCGCCGTGGAACCTTGATAAAGTACTTATGCTCGAGCCTAAATATAAGAAGATGATATTTGCCAGGCTGCGCGGGAAGATCCCGGATGATTTTATAGCCGGATGCCTCGAGGGCAATGATTGCCTGGGTCTGTCTTTGCGCAGCAGGTTCTGCGATGGCGGTGCGATTACGACGCCTGGATTTTTCTGCGCATACCCGGCGTATGCGTCGTATATCCCTTATGCCAGCCCAAAGCCCGCCAGTGATACTTTACGTTTTGAGGTTATAGATTGCCTTGGCGGAAGAAGTTTATTATCGGCTGAAGGCATTGACGCGGACATATTAAAGATCTATTTAAGCCCCGGGCTTATGACTATTTCAGGCGCATCCAGAGGCCAGCCTGCAGTATTCGTGAATCCATCTATGGAACGCGCTCCACCTGTGCATCGGAGAGTATTCCTCAAAGGCCACGAACTCTTTCATATCCTTTTTCCCGAAAAAACCGAGCCCGAAATTCAAGAACTCACCATAGATTACCTGATCGAACGAGACCTTTTATCAAGCCACATCTGTTTTCTCAAGACAAGCGACTGGTTAACCCCGGCTGATGCATGGATGGCTCTTCTGGAGTCAAAACAGAATGACGGCGGGTATGAAGAGGATATAATAACAGATCTCTTATCCAGATTTGGCTGCGGCAAGGTCAAGTCCATTAAACTGATCAAGGGATTGGCGCAGACATCATTCGACGACCTAAGGACCTATATTGCAGAGGCGGATTACGGCTCGAAGACTCTTCAGTTGATCCTAAAAGAAGCCAACACCAACAGTTATGAGCCTTATGCCTCGATACTGCTTGAAGCTTTTGACCTCCCTACCCCGTTGCTTATAGATTACAAAAGCCCGTATTACGTATACAGATTTGTCGGGAACATGGGCCTGGACGAACTGTATTTTTCAAGGGCGGACCTTCTGCAAAACTTCAATTTTGTCCAGAGGCTGTCTTATCTGCTGGGCAGGGGGGCCTTTGCCGCGTATCTGATAGGGCTTGGAGACAGGAACCCTAGCAATATCCGCATTGAAACCGACGATTATTCCGCGTTTGAGGTTTATAACATAGATTTTGTCAGCGCATTCACTATAGACAACCCCTTTGATATCAGCGCCCAGAAAGGAATGCTTGAGTCTTTGCTCAACAATCTGCCTGAAGGGGAGATTTGCGCGGCGGCAAAAATAAACTTTATAAACGGTTTTGTTGATACCATGGAAGACGTTCGCAACCGCGCCAGGCTCGGCGAGCTGCCAGTAAGCGAGAAACTCATCGCGTGCAAATTTACCAACAGTGCGATGAAAAAGCTCGAAGCGGATATCGCCGTAATAAAAGAATCCCTTGGCAGTGTCGAGAGGTTCAGAAGGCAGCGCAGGGACGGGGGAGAACGAGAGTCTCCGGACAAGGAGGCGCATAAAGGCTATGGCGCGCTTGAGGCTGGTGAAATAGATCTGACCGAGGAAACAGCGCGACTGTGGGTGATCCTGGAATGGATCCTTGAAAAATCCGGGCTCAAGACTATCGCTTCTGCCGGGGATGTCAGCGCGTATATGCAGGGAATCAGGAAGCTTTTTTCAGAAGATAGGCGGGTACAACAGATCAGGGCGCTTGAAAAGAGCGAGGGCGCCAGCCGCAATACGGTCCAGCGCGTATTGAGGATTCTTTTAAACCCGTCTCCCGTTCAGAAAAAAAGGCTCTATGCGATATATATGCACGACTATGCAGGCGGCCCGCTGACAAACAGAAAAATGGCGTCGACAGTTTCTGTAATAGGCGTGCAGGATGACAGGACGCCGAATCTTGATCTTAAGGTCCTGGCGTTCCTTGGCGCAGCCAGGCTCCTGTATATCCATAAAAGAGGCTACCAGATAATCAGCGTCAACCGCAGGATATTCAAGATCATTTATCCTGATATCGAAGGATTCTGCGAGGATAAGGGCCCGGGCAGAAGGACTATAAGGGACGCAATAGCTGATATACTCGCGCAGTCCATGATAAACGCGAATATCAGCATGGATGACAAAAAAGAGGTCGAAAGCCTTCTTCTCGGAGAGAAAAGGATCACTGCGTGGCAGGTATCAAAGGAACTTAAACGGCGCGTTAGCGGCTCAAGCGTTAAGTATGAACGCCAGCAGCTGTGGAACCTGTATCTTCAGGGCGGCCTGGGGCTTCTGCTGCCACCTGAGCTGAGGAAGAATGCTGATAGTGAAGACGGAGGCGTTCAGCCCTGGCAGGGTACTGACGCGCGTTTGAGAGCTATAGATTTTCAATCAATTCATAAAGAGTTGTTCCCTGTTGTTTCCCTTCATAGAGATCATGAGAATAACCATATTATCATCTCAGGTAGATCAGCAACAGCAACAATCATTGATCCTCTGGAGGATGTCGATCTGGTTTCAAAGCGTTATGCCCGTAGTTTTGCGCGTCTTGTCCTGGAGTACAACAGGCTACAATCCTTCCTTATTTCCAAACAGGCGGATGCAATACAGGGATACGGGCTCAGCGAGGAAGAGTATGCGCATGTGGACAAACAATTGAAGAAGTTCTTTGAGATAGTTGCTTTATACCGCACCTGCGTTTATTTGCGGGCCAGAAAAAGATTCAGAAACTCAAATGGCGGTGTTGAGGAAGTTTCGCTGGGAGAGCGGCCATGGGCTATGGGAATATTTGGTTCAGCGGTTATTCAAGTATTGGAAAAGGTTGATTTGTTGAACGGCGCCTTTGTGATCAAATCCGATGAAAACTTCCTTGAACTCTTCAGCGGCTGGGGTGATTTTACGGTGCTTTTGAGCCTTGTCTGTCCGCAAACCCTGATCAGCATTGATATTTCTCAGGAATACGCCTCTGCCCAGACGTTCCAGGCGTTTATAGAATCACTTGGTTTTATTCCATGCCTGTACAGTCCGGAAGTCACCCGGCCGTCTTTTTACGTTGCAGACGCTAACATGCCCTATAATACATTTGTTGCCCCGGGGTCAATAGACAAGATTTTCTCTCACCCTCCATACGGCAGAGCCGAATCAGGGGATATTTCAGAAGAGACTGCATTTGGCATTTTCATCAAGACTTTCGAGCACGGTTACGTCGCACTAAGAAATAACGGGTATCTTATCAGCATTATTCCGTTAAGTTGGGCTCGTGCAATTGAAGGATTTTCTTATATTCGGGGGGGTGATAGCAGGGAATATTTCGATTGTTTTGTCCGCTCGTTGAGGGATACTTCGCTTTATCATTCTGTTACAAAGAAACAGGAATTGTTGCTTTCAGGGTCTCGCGAAGATGAAATCCTTCGGTATCGTTTTGATCCGGCCTATGATCCCTGCCTGTGGGAAGATATCAAGCAGGCTTATGAGCAGCATATCATCCGTTATTCCGTAAAAGCGAGCCAGCTTGATGATACAAAAGCCATGAATCTTGCAATGCATGTCGCCTGTAAAACTGGACATGCTGCTGACGGCGGTGACAGCAGGAAGGTCAGCAAGAGGATTGTGGACTGGAATGACCATTCGAAGTACAGGCAGATAAACGAAATAGAAGAAAAGAACCTCGACAGGATAGCAGAGCATATCAAGGCAACATGGGGCCTGCCTGATCTGCGCTGGTATGACAGGGAGAATGATGCGGCGGTTTACAATTATATAAACCATTTCATAGTGGATCAGCATGAAATGTATGACCCCGAGAACGAGCAATTTGACCCGGAAACTCTACAGAAGCAGCTTTTCAACGACGGAGCGGTTGATGTGTTCTCGGATATGATAGTCGGAGGTATTCTTGCCCAGTGGTACCAAAACAGGCCAGCTGAAGGGCACGTTTCTTTTGAAGGACTTATTGAATATCTTGCTTCATACATGGGGCTGCCCTATCACGGGTCAAAACTTGATATCCCTGCCGATTATTATTATGCGAGCAGGATTCAGGCTCAGCAGGGAGAATACATCTGCAGGCACGAGTATCCTATTTCCCGATCTAAACTGTGGGCCAGCCTGCCCAGAGTCAGGGATTTCTCGTTCATGGACGCAGAAGGCAGGATGTGGCTGTTCAGGTCATGGTATACGCTTCCGCGTTTCTGGACAAAAGGCCATATCCCGGGGGTTTTGAGGATTGCAATGGTCCAGGACGGGAAAGAAACCGTTATATTCGATCAGGACAGCGCTCAACCATACGAGGAGGTCAGAGAGGCCAGCCTTTCAAGCGACGGCAAGACTTTAGCTGTGATCAAAAATAACCGCATAGAGCTCATAGACCTCGATACTTTTGAGATCATGTTCACCTTGACCCGTAGAAATGCGCTGAACAACGCGTTTTTGCTCAATGACGACCAGGAAAAAGGCGAGAGGGTATTTTATAAAGACGGAGATATTATCACATTCGCAAAATCATGCAGCAGCGTGTTTAATGAGAGGATCAGCAGGCTTGGCATGGATAGGGCTGTATTTCAATCCGAGAAAGCCTCGGATAAGACTTATTTTGAATCCAATGGCGGGGAATATTTCAGATACTTCCTTATGCAGCTGCCTGATAATACCCGGAAGGCCCTTGTAATAAGCGATGAAGCTTTGTCACTGCCAGGGGCATATAGCGCATTGAGCGCATTGTTGGAACTCAAGGATTTCAATGAACTCTTTATTTACGGTCCATCTGCCGGAAAAGCAAGTGCCCTGTTGGGAGATTACAGGATAAAGTCCGCACGCGAATATGCTGATATAAAACGCGGTCGCGATTCTGATTTCGTTATTATGGCAAACCAGAAGGTCAGGGGCACGAGGCGCAGGGAGGTATTTGATATAGGGAAAGATGCAATACCGTCATTTGCTGCTGCAATCGCCTCGGTGTACTCAAATGGCTCGGATAAGAGCGATGTCCTGGAGCGGCTTTCAGCGGCATTGAGATGCATAAATAAAAAGCCGGGAGCCGGAGATGGCGGGGGGAATGTGCTCGCGCGCCTGACAGCTAAGACAGACGGAGGCATGAGCCGTGAAGAGATAGTCCGGAGGATAAAACAGCCTGCGCAGATATACGAATCAGACCCGGCGGACAGCGCGGAGCAGCTTGAGATGCTTGTGGACAGGCTAAGGAGGAAAGAACAGGGGTATAATATTTATCCCTGCCTTGAATCAGACGGGATCATGATGTTCGCCCGTATCCCGTTCTTCACCGCCATGCTTAACGACGAAATATACTGGTCATGCTCAGCTATCCCCAGCGGCCATAGAATGGTCTGGGGAAGCGGCCAGGCCAGGCTTGAGATCCTTGCCTGCAGGGAAGGAATCGCGGGTTTCGGCTGGCATTCAAGTGAATATTTCTCATCCGGGTTCTTCCTGTTCCCGGAATACAGGCATACAGGGCGGACCTTGAACATTTTCATTGAAAGGCTGCGCGCAATCTATTCGCTCCACAGGGGCAAGGTAACTGATTTCTACCACACTCCGGACCAGGTACTGTTGAATGATCCCGGCCTGACTCGGGGGTATCTGAAGTTCTATCTTAATGCCGGTTTTGTTTTCCTGCGGCCCGAAGTAGGCTTTCTGGTCAGGGAATATATCTCCGGGCCTGATACAGATGACAGGCGTAATGCGATAATAAATGAGATGCGCTTAAAATCTTTCGAAATGGTGCTTATATTGGATGGCGGGAATAGTGATCCTGCATGTCAATCCAGGGCGCAAGAGGCGCTTCCCTATCCGGGAGACCAGGTGTATGAAAGGGTCAAGGGCCATTATTCAGAAGGAGACGCTCATGAAAATTGGTTCCTGGAAGTCATCAGCAGTATACTTGAGCAAGCCCAGGCATTTACCGGATTGAACATGGCTGATAACGCGAGTGTCCTTAATCTGGGGCCCGGCCCCAGCCTCAATGAAATCGGGGTTATATTGGACAGGTATCAGTCCGTAAAATATGCGGCTGTGGTTGACTTCCTTCCAGATAACATAAGCTCATTGAGGTTGTCGCATAAGCTTATGTGTGTTACTGACAGCCCTGCAGGCGACAAGATATCAATAACAAGGGCAGATGCGCGGCGGCTTCCTTTTAAGGATGGTTTTTTTGACCTTATCTATACATCCAAGGTTCTTGAAGCTGCTGTATTCGGATCGCAGCTTTATGAAGTTATCAGGGAGACGGAGCGCGTATTGAAACCGGGGGGAGTATGCATAAACTATGCCACGGTCGAGAGCGACATGATAATGAATTGGCTGGGCCTTGCTGCGGCATTGCCGCGCCAAGCAGATGAGATATACACGATATATCACTGGTTCCTTACGGAAAACTGGAGCGTGTTTACTCCTAAGGCTCTCGAGTGGGGTTTCCCTGCGGGTAAAGCCATTATCTGGAAAAAAAGCGCAGCGGCCTTTGACGGAGGCCGTCAGGCCGGCTGCCTGACAGCCCGGAGAGATCTATCCGGATGGAGGATAGTCTGCAAGAATAAATTCTCAGGCAGCGATCGCATAATTGATAGGTTCCGGGACAGGATTCTCAGGGCAGAGAGGGTCGTGGACATATTTAATGAGCATCCCGGCCTTAAAGTAGCAAGGATAACAGCCGAAGCGGATAAACATTATAACTGCTATGGCTGGACTGTGGGCAGGACCGATCGCTGGATGAAGGGGATAATGACGGTCGAGGGCGCAGACGGTTTTTACAAAGCATACGGCTACGGCGTGGCTGCGTCATTTGCGGATGCGAGGATCGCTTTATACCTTGTGGGCCGGACTCCGAAGCACGCCGCAATCCGGCTCGATTGGGATGTCTGGGAAAGCAAGTTAGGGCAGACAGAGAGGATGCTCCATACCCTCAATGAACTCAATGGCCAGTTGTACGGCAGGGCAAAACGTTTTTACGCACCGCTTGAAAGCCTTAAAGACGGCGGGACAATTATAACACATGGCGATATAGAGCGCATTTCTTCCAGAATGTATTCCGAGGCGGATCCTGAATTAAGGCAGTGGTGGGAATTGCAGCTGAAGCGATTCGGACATGATCTGCCTGTTGACAGAAAGATTGTTGAGGCCGACATCGAGCGTCTGCAATCTTTCTTCAGCAAGAACATAGTGATGCGTTTTATAAAGCTGGCCGCAGATAAAGGCAATGCCAGGCCAGTGCTTTACAGCATTATCATCGCAATGTCGATACTTATGGGATATGCGTATAAAAACGGCGAAGCTTCGTTATTACCCTATACGCCGTATCTGCTGGCTGCGTGGATTCCTATGGTTTTTATATTAACGGCACACGGCATTCTGCCACAGGCCCGGAACCTGGCAGTGAGCCGCAATGTAAAGAAGCTCAATTTCATCAACGCAGCTTTAATGCTGTCAGAAGCAGATTACCGCGCAATGCATTCAAACAAGGCTTCTTCTCGGGAAGTTATGCGGCGTTTAGACGATCTCGGAGTCCGAGGCTGGGATGACTTGTCATACAGCAGGATATTCAACGTCGGGATGCATGGGGGCAGAGCTATCGTTGAAGAAGCTCCTCATGAGGATTTTTGCAACATAACTCTTGCATGCCTAAAGGATTTATTCGGATATACCGACGACCAGGGCAACTTTGTTAATGCCAGAAACGGCTGCCTTATGAACGGCGCCAGATCTGCCAGGAACGCCTTCGGTAAGCACAAGGCAATAATCAGCAGGATAAAGAATGGCTCAGCCAGCATTCAGGATTGCCTGGAACTTTTGAACGATATAAAAACAGTTTATGCGGCTGACGATGGTTGTGGCCCGCGTTTGATTGGCTCCTGTATTGATAGTTTGCATACAGGGTTGCGTCAGGGGCAATTAAAGGCGTGGATATGGCGGCGCGATCCGTGGACAGATACTCTTTCCTGCATAAAGTGGCATTGCTGCGCGTTTTTCAAGACAAAGACAAGGATAAGAGATGACCTGAACCGCGGCATCGGCCAGGCCGTCATTTATGCTATAACCAACGGATATGACGGAGCGATCCTGCAGTATTTGAAGACGAAATCCATCTCTATGCTCGATATTGTAGACTCCAGGTCGAATATGTGCCGGGTCACCATGATCATTGCAGTCAGAAAAGGAGGCGATGAGGATGGGGAGCCGGTCCTCATAGTCGAAAGCGCGGACGGGACCACAAGGATGCCGCCGCTTGCCATCAGGGCAATGATAGAAGAATATGCACGCCATGCAGGTGTACCATGGATATTGTATAATATGAATTTTTCTATGGTTATAGCAAAAGTGTATAAAAATTTCCTCAAGAAGGCTGTTTTATCAGATAAAGGCTTGCAGGCTAAGGTTTACGACGTTGAGTTTTTCGAAAAAAACCATAAGCAGTATCTATACAGCTTTGGCGCTTACGATGGTGTTTTTGAATATCCCGGCCAGCAGGTGTACGGCATAATGATGAACACGCCCGGCCTGGCTCGGGACGGAGGCGGCAAGAGAATAACGCAGAAGAAAATATCCAGGCAGGTAAGCATGATAAGGCGCCTGATTAAAATCGCGGGTCTTGACAGGGTCGAACAGCCTGCAGATTTGAGCAGAGTTCAGGATTGCATCTATATAAATATGATGTCAATGGGACTGAACCGTTTAACCCGCCAGCAATTGCGCCGCAGCTGCGGCGAGGTTGTGCTGAAAGAAGGAAAGGCGGCGCTTGTAAGGCAGCTCAGCTGTAAAAATGAGATCCCTGTTGAGCTTGTCTCTGCGCAGATCAATATCCTGACGAGCCCGTCAGAAGAACAGCTAAGGATATTAACCATAGCTGAAAACCTGCGTTACCTTGAAGAAAGCTCCATGGTCGATCCGTTCGTGCTCAACGAAATAAACGCCATAAAATATACATCTGCTGCCGGAGTCAGGGATGTCAGGACAGAGATCTTTGAGGTTTTGCGTTATGGCCCGGCAAGGAAGGCTGTTGTTGCAGCGATCATAGATGAGCTGATGATTCGGGAATTGCCTGTTGCAGAGATAAAACAGACCGTGGCCTCGTTATTGATACAGGAGGTGTTTTTATATGTGGCAAAACACGTTGAGCCTCGGGGGTATGGCTTTATGCTGGAATGGCTTAGGCTGCATCGAAATGAGATCAAACCCATAATATCTGAACATTTATCAGCCATGGCAGCGCAGGAGGGCGGATCTGCAAAATTTGACGGCGGTAACAGTCCTGAACGTCTCCTGTCCGATTCGGCATGGGCCATTATCACGATAGATATTTATATCAACCTTTTGATCACCCTGTACGAAGATAAATTCCTGGATGAGCCTGCGTTATTTACGGCCTGTATCAAAAACCTGGCTGATGTAAATGAGCCTGGCTCCGGGAAACGTTTTATCAATGCATTAGGCAAGGATTACGGCAGCAAGGAAAAGAACCTTCTTGTATATTTCCCCGCAATATGGGCGCTTTGCAGGATAGGAGATCCCGCGGCAATAGAACCTATCAGGGAAAGGCTAGAATCCCGCATCCCGGATATCAGCGAGGCAGCCGCAGTTGCGTTGGGGATCCTCGAAGGCCGCACCGCGCTGGCTGACGGTGAACCGGTTTTTAACTCAATATCAGATCGGATCTATAATCGGATGCTGCGCATGCAATTTCAATTCAAGCTGGAAAAAAATATAACGCAGTTCCTTGAGGATAATCCGGATTACAGGCCGTCAGTCCTGGGCCTGTCGTTTGGCGACAGCCAGGAGGATGAGGCGCTGCTGGACAATATGTTTACCTGCGAACACACCAACCCATGCGCAACGCTTGTGTTCATCCACGGCCTGGGAGCAAGCAGGCGCTATTGGCACAATATAGCGCAGCACTACTGGGAAAACGCTTTTGACTATATCGGGAATCATTACAATATCGTATTTATCCATCTTAAAGGCCACGAATTCTCGGAGATGGCCAAAGAGTCAGGGTATTCTCAGGGCGCGAGCTCATTTGAAGGCCTGGCTGACGACGTTTATAGAACGGTAACAGAAGAATTCCCCAGGTCGAAAATGATCCTTGTGGGCCATGACATGGGCGGAAAAGTTGCAATAGAATTCGCTGCAAAGTATCCGGAAAAGACAAGGGGTATAGTGACGGTGGATACATGGGTCGATCAAGAGTCATCAGCGAAGATCGACAGGATCAGGAAACTCTACGGGCCTTTACATGAAAAACCGTATCTCAGCAAGAAACTTGCGTCCCCCGCAGGGGCTTCCGCAGTAGTTTCCGCTGTTCTTAACGTTGCGCCCAGGGCAGTACCTCAGGCGAGCGATCGCATAGGCTCTGAGAAATTACGCGATGTTATCATTGCTGCTCTTAATGCTGCTCCGGCTGTGGTATTGCAGATGTGCGATACCCTTGACAGGGACAGCAAAGACCGTTACGCGGGCCTTTTGCGTGTCATCGCTGAAAAAGATATTCCCGTTCAGGCCATTGCCGGAGAATCGGTCGCGCAGAGCTACAAAAGAGGAAAAGTCAGGACAGCGGCTGATGAAGCAGAAGAGATATTGCGGGCCTCAGGAGGTTCTCCGCTTGTCATAGAAGGCGTTCAACTCTGTCCAATGCTGGAGAAGCCCGGAGTTTTCACGCAGGCATTAGACAGCGCTCTGGATTCTATCCTGCACCATGCAAATGTCAAAGCGCTCAAGGGAACCGGTTTCCGGGCTAGCATGGCAGAGCGAATAGAGCTGATCAAGCAGTGCATTGAGCCTTCGGGCAGGATCATCGGGAAATATATTCCCGGAGACGCTTCCAGGGTCCTCGTGGTTTTCGAGGATAGCCATACGTCAATGAAATGCCAGACCAGCATTATCGAAGCGTTTGAAAGGCTCTTTGAAAGAACCGGTTTAAGGTTTGTCAGCGTAGAGAACTTTTTCGGCTATGACAACCATCATGAAAAGCTTTACGATAACGATCATGGAAAGGAATTCAGGGAAGAGATGGCTGAAGACTCGATAGAATGGGGAGAGATCCTGATATCCAGGCGCTTGAAAGAACTGTACGGGGACGATATCGCGGTTTTCGGCCCGGAGGACAACGATACTCTCGATTCGCTTTCCCGGACGATTATGATCAGTCAACAGATCTTATTGCTTGATGAAAAAAGACCGGGTTATTTAAAAGACCGGGAAAGCGCCGGAAGCCAAGCGCAAAACTTTCAGAATAAGAATAGTGATTATGCCATAGAGACAGAACTAAACAGATTGCATGAGCTCCTCAAGAGAGACCTGAAAAGATTGCAGGAAGAAAATGTAAGGGAAAGGAACTTTACTATTATCCGGAATGTCTTCCGGGAAATGGAGAAGTATTCTGCTTCAGCCGGCGTGCTCGTGATCGCGGGAGGGCATCTGGGCACAATTATCGAAGCTATAATGAGGGAAAATAAGAGTCAGAATGAAAGGGTCGCGTGCCTTATTGTCAGGCCGGACGGGATCGGGGAAAACTCAAGGATCATGGCTGAGGTTTTCTATAACCGGATCAGGAACGCCGGCAAGATTAAGACCGACGGCGGCAAGGCCGCGGGCTATAACAGATATTCTTCCCGCAGGAAGATGAGAATCGGGATGAGGAGCTGGCATGTTCGGGCAACGGGCCTGAGTAAGCCCGAACCTGTGAGGCCGCGCGTGGCAGCGCTTAAAATCGTCGTTATCGCTGCAGTGATAATCATGGTCTTGAGCCCGTTCCTGATACCGTTTGTCCTGCCTTTTGCCGCAGCAGCATTGCCTCTATCTCCAAATGGCCAGTCGAATGAAACAATGGATTCTTTAACGAACAGCCAGCCAGGCAACCTTTCGAGCCTTATTCAGGCAAAGGAGAATGTTTCCCTGGCCCACGCTCAATACAGGCAAACATACGGTTCTGATGCACGGGATGACCTTCGGGTTCTTTCAGGACCGGATAATGGCATTCAACCAGGGGCGTCAAAGGCAATGGATTCAGCTCAGCTTCAGGCCCTGGAAAGGGTTTCGGAAGCCGCGCAGGATTACAATAGCCGTTTCTTTGATGCATACTCCAGCTCGGAAGTCCGAAATTTCCTTTCCCAAGGCCGCGATCTTTTTGAAATTATTCCCGAAGAAACTCAACAGGATATTCTTAATGACGTGTATCTCGAGAACCTGGAATATACCCAGTATCCTCTTATAGACCCTCAGCTTTTACAGGATATGGCGCTGTTGCAGGGCAAAACCATGCGCCATAACAGCGAGATGCTTTATCCTTATGTAATAGTCAAAGAGACGTCTGCTGATATTATCCCGGGCAACGGAATAAATGAATGGATACCGTTTGCTGCAGCTTCGCCTCTGCTGAGAGTAGCGGATGAGACTTTTAAGATGGGTAGTTCTCATGCCATAATAGGGCCTGACAGGCCGTTTACCGCAAAGGAACAGCCGCTCATCCAGCTGACTGACACGTTCCCTTATGCAGAACCCCAGAATGAAGCCGGCAGGGATTACGCGCTTAGCATATCTTTCAGAGAGGCCGTATATCACGGACTGCTGCGCGCTATTCCGTTTGCAGACATGTTTAACGACACGATAATACATGAAAAGGTTGATTCTCTTGTTCAAGGCAATTACTCCGTTGACGCGTATGAATCGAACCGCCAGATCATATACGCGTGGATAAGCGGCAATATCACCTACGATAAGTCTCCGGAGCATCTTCAATTGCATCAGATAGTCCCTGCGGGATTTACCATCGCGACTGAAAAGGGGGTATGCATCAATTACGCCCGCGTATCATGCGAGATGCTTAATTATCTTTCTGAAAGGACATTCGGCACGCAAACAGCAGTGAACATGGATCCCCTTTCGGACGGAGGCAATAGACGGAATCTTGAGCGCATGACTGTTAAAGAATTGACCCTGGAATTGGATTCGCAGTGCGCGCCATGCCGCATGGACGCAGCGAAAGAGCTGCATGAGAGGAAAGCGTCTTCTGTCGAAATAATTGACGGGTTAATCGGATTGCTGTTCGATGAATGTTCCGGGCCTAGGCAGGAAGCCGTAAAAGCCCTTATCTGGCAGGCTTGCGAGGGGCCTTTTCGAAAATACGCCAGAATAGCCTTATCGTGCTGGAATCCGGACAAGGCACTTTCCAGGCTAACCGGAGCAGAGGATGATATCAGAAAACTGATGGATGCTCTTAAGATCAAGCCGTGCCGCGGGCCTCCGGATTCAATAAACGCCCTTGTATTGAAATACCGCATTGAAAGTTCCGCGCTTCCGCCTTCAGAAAAATCCCGCATGATTTACGAACTGTTCTTCCTGCCCTTTACGAAACAGAAACTTTTATTTCAGGAAACAGATATCGGCCTTGGGTTGAAAGTGACCGTGCCTACCAGGCAGATAGAAGATCTTACCTTTGAAGAATATCAGGAATTTGAGTTTTACCTTGCCATAAAGTTCATGAATAAATCAGATCTGCCTTTAGATGTCGTTAATATTATTGTTTTAAACAGGTCAGCTAAAGGAAACGCCGATAAGACGTTCGACGGGGGCTATGATGACCAGGCTCAAGCCTTTGCTTTACGTTACAGGCAGAATGAAGAGCAGATAGTGCGGCTGGGAAGGGTTATGTGGGTGATGTATCTTTTATACGGCTATGATGCCAGGTTGAACTGGCAGTTCAAAGACAAGGCCAGCCGGCTGATAGACGCATTGATTGAATTAAGCCGGATAGAGCTGGAGCAACTCAAGGTCTTAAAAGAGCTCTATGGCGTTGACATAAGAGAATCGGAAGCGGATATAACGGAAAAGCTGGTTGTTTGTTTTGAGATAAAGCGCAGTCCGTATCTGAGCCGGGAACACATTGATTTTCTTGTAAATCAAGTTTTCGATAAGCGCGCCAGTATACAGCGCCCTTTCACCCTGATCCTGGCAGACGCGGACGATTCTTTTATAACCGGCGGAGGCGCGCCTATCGATGATAAAACCGCTCGAGAAACGATACCCGGGCTGAGAGAATGCGGCGTATGGTTCATAGTTATTACAGCTGACCGGATCGGCAATATGATCACGCGGTTTTTAAGCCGTGTCCCTGCCCGGAGCATTGCCAATCAGTTCATTTATGTTGAGAACGGGGGCCGGGGTTTTGAGATCGATGCAGAGGGACATGTGGATGAGAATGCGCCAGTTCTTTACCAGCCGATATTCGACATCCCCGGAAAGGAAGACCGCCTTGTAGAATTTATGAGAGCGACTGTTTATGCTTGTCTGCCGGAAGACTGGCCCAACCGCGATGACGCCTTGAGGATCCGCAGGAGGCCGGAAACGCAGCCTGTCGCGTTGAATATATCCCTGAAAGGATCTGGCCGTGAACTGAGGGAAAGGATCGCCGGAGAAATCCGGGCATACATCGAGTCAGATCGATCATGGGAAGGCATACGTGTATTTGTGACGTCTGTCGCTGTGGAAGTTTCGAGGTCTGACAAGGGCGACGCTGTAAGGGATCTGCTCCAGCGGCTTGCGAGTAAATACGGATATGTCGTTGATCCGGGAGGGATCCTCATGCTTGAAGACAGCCATATAGGCCGTCCGATGTTCGATGCAGTCCCCGGGGCTGTAAAAATATGGTTAGGCCAGGATGTCCCGGAATGGATGGATGATAATACCATCGTATTTACTGTAAAAGGAGCGAAAGGCGGCCAGAGGGTATTCGAAACATTATTGGAAAAGATGTACAGCCAGAGCAGTGATGGCGGAAAAGTAGGTTTTAAAAAACTGTATTCTTCAAGGGCTCTCATGATGATCCAATCAACGCTGGTTATGGGTGTCATGTATGGAATTGGCGCTTCGCTTGTATCAATGGGATACACGCCGCTTACCTCAGCAACGATAACTATTGCGGTGGCCTGGAGTATCCCGTTTGCGGCAATCCTGTTCTTTGTTTTACGAACACGTTCAATGGACCAGAAGAGCAGATTTAATGAATACTACCGGCTGCTGGGCTGGATGCCAACACTTGCATCGTATCCTCAGGCTAATAAGGAGTTGATAGAATTTGTAGGCCTGGGAGATAGATCGCCTATGAATATAGTCTATGTGGGTTGCGGAAGACGGGTGCCGCTTCTGGAAGTCATTAAGGAGAAGTATCCTCTTAACAAAGCTTTGGGGGTAGACTGCTGCGCATGCCAGATAGAACGAGCGCGCGAAAGCCTGGGGATGAAAGAAGATGCTGACCAGATAAGGTTCCATGAGGGATTAGACTACGAGGGCATTCCGCTGCCTGACAGCTGGGCTCACCGTATAGTGGTTGAGTCAATGCAACATACCCCATTCGAGCAGGCAGAAAAGTCCTTTGCCGAATACAGCCGCCTATCAGACGAAAACGGAGAGCTCGTTGTAGGGATCATAGACGAATCTCTGGCCATCTACAGGCTGTCAGAGTGGGTCATCGGCAGGATCACAGGCATACAATCCCCCTGGTGGAGAGGGAATGACCTTCTGGAATTAGCCTCCAGAAACAATTTTGCGTTTGTCGACAAGAGAAGCGTAGACTTTTGTAATACTACGGTTGGTTTTTATAAGTTCAGGAAGCAAACAACAGTATACGCTGCTTATAACCACGTATTATCGGTTGATGGAGGATTGATATTGGCTTGTTGCGAATATTCGGCTTACGCAGCCAATGCTGCACTTAGGGTAAAAGATTATCGCGGCCTGAGAGATCAAATAATGGTTTCTACAGGCGGCGATACACCTATTAAGGTCTGCCTTGCTTCAAGGGTAAGTTCAGAAACATTGTCAGCTATGATTCAAAACATAAGAAGCAACGGGAATGCCCTGTTTCTGGATACAGAAGCTTCCTTAAATGAAAATGGTTTCAATATTGCCAAAGAAATGTTAAATTCAAAGCTTCCTGAAATAAACAGCCTTCGTGTAATGTCTGAGTATGAAAAAGACCTGAACCTTAGAATTTATCTTATGGCCATATTATGCATGTATCAAAACATGATAAGCTGCTGCGGTCTGCAGGAATACAGGAATATCCTGATAAAAATATTGTTGCAGGCCCGTCTGGCAAGATATCACAGCAACGCGGATTCGAGCTTTAAAATCGGAGAACGCGCGTTGCAGAAAGGGTCTTTGTCAGACCAGGCCGTATTTATAGGCGTGCTGGCTCATGAACTCGGGCATAATATCGTCCCGACCGGCGCGAGCAATGAGATAACATCGGACCTTGGGGCATTCGCCATACTCGAAGAGCTCGGAATGTCAAATATGATAAATGCCATGCGGAATCATATGGAATATGAGATTTTAAGCCTTCCGTTCCAGCAGATCGAACTCAACCCCGGCCACTGGTCGAGCAGGCAGCAGATAAGATGGTTGATAGACCAGATAGAACGGTCTGACTATCCGTTATCCTGGACAAGACTATTTGAGTTGTCATTCGATTATGTAGCAGAGGGGTTAAATCTTCCGCACAAGCATATAACGACTGTATGGGATCAATATCGCAAAGCCGTTCAATACTCGGACGGAGGCAAAAAGAATGCCGATGGCCCAGTGCAAGGAGTATCTTTTATATGGTTAATCCGCAATGAAACGATCAATGTCCCTCATGAGTTGGGGCATTATGCAGCGTTTAAATTCTTCGGGTACGACCCTTTCTTTGAATTTGACTATCAAAATTGCAACATCAGATGCCATATACTCGCTGAAGAATCAAAGTTTACACCCCGCAAGGCTCTGATAATATTAGTTGCTGGGCCGGCATGCGAAATGGCCTCTGGTTTCTTGCTGGCGCTGGGAGCATATATATTGCGCGGCAGCATCTTCGGGGGATTGATGTTGTTTGGTGCAGGTGTTTTATTGATCAACTCCCTGATACAAGTTTATCCCAGGAACGGCTCTGACGGCGCGAAGATAATAGAATACTTGAGGCAGATGAAACAGCTGTCTTTAGACGGCGGGGCATTGCGGTACGGCGGGCTGATGGCTGACCGAAAAGACGCGCTGATCGTGCATGAATTCGCTTTCGGCGTCAGCCGTTTAGACAAGAACGGCCCCAGGTATCTCAAGACCTACGATGTGACCACATGCGTGATCCTGCTCATAGGCGACACGAATAATAATGCCGGGGCGCTGGGCCATTTTACCGTTGCCACCGATGTTGACGCTACGCTTGGGTTGGTCATGCAGGAATTCGGTCAGGATTCGTGCGAAATACAGGGCAATCTGGATGCGGCAATCGCGGGGACTCTGGGTTCGAATCTCGAACTTATGCTGTCTTTGCATCGGCTTTCCGTAAGTTTGGGCCTTGAAATCGCGGATATAAGCATCGATTACTGGCAGAGGGCTTTAATCCTCGATATCCTCAAGATGGAATATTATGATATGACAGAGATCATCGAAGAAGATTGCAAGAAGGCTTACGCCCTTACCAGCGAATTCTACGATCAAAACACACAGAAGATCAAAGTCGACCGCATAAAGATTGCTGCCAAACGCATTATCGGGCTAAATGAAATTTTAGCGCCCGATGGGAATGACGGAGGATATATCAAGGACAGACTCCGGAGTTTTGCCTTTGAGGCCCTTAAGAAGAACAGTCTGCGCACAGGGGCCATCCGTACCATGAGATATGGCATGCGCAGCCGGTTTATGTACGGGATCTTTATAGCCTTCTGGAGATACAGGCTCGCCGGCCTCCTGGGCATAGATATGCGGCCTGTAAGGTTCGGCCTTCTTGATCCTTTGTATGTGGCGCACGACCATGCGGTCAGGGAAACAGTAAATCCTTCAGGCGCGAATAAGACAGCGCTCTATAAATGCGCTGGATGCGATGCGTCCAATTTCCTGTTGTCGACTGATTGCGTTGACGCTGATTTTCAATCATTCTATTACGGCCTGGAAGCTGAAGATCTTGCGAAGATATCGAGATTTTCATTATTCTTTAACCACCGGCATACTGCGTTGTTCATAAGTTCTCTTGTGGTCTTTAAATCGCAAAACGGCTACGGCGCATACTTTTTCAATGATCCGTCTGATATGGATTTCTTTAAGCAGATAAAAGAGACGGACAAAGTAATTATGTGCCTTGCAGCTGAATTAAGCGCTCTGGGAGTGGATCTGTCATCGGTCGCCGCAGATCACGACCCACGGGGTTATCCGCGTATCTCTTTTGTCTGGCCGTATCTTGACGGAAATCCGAAAAAAAGGTCCATAACGTTCCTTGACGCACGCAATGAAAAGCTCACGCTCAGGGACAACTATGACATTTATTACCAGAGGGCTGCGATGAACGTGCCCTTCGAGTATAAGGCAGGCGAAGGATCGCGCACTTATATTCATGATGTTTACGAAAGGGTCAGGCCTGGGGGGTATTTTATAACTGACGATTACGGTGCCATTCAGCGCGGCAGCGAGTTCGAATACAGCGATGAAAAAGCCAATTTCCCTATATCAATGGAAACTGTCGATGTAAGGGTTAATCCGGCTGTAGCTGAGGGAATAGTTGCAATGCGCGCAATAACACCAATGACAGACAAATGGTACTGGTACGGCTGGGATGTCACCATCAGGAAGAAACCTGCCCAGGAGCAATTCCCGGTTCGCGATGGCGGCGAAAAGCGCAGAATTATCGGCATCGCAGGTTATATAGGCAGCGCGAAAACGACCGTATGCTCTATTATCAAGGCGCATGGCAGGGGCGCTGTGCGAATAATAAACATGGACAAAATAGGCCATAAGGTCCTAGAAAAACCGGACATCATAGCTCAAGTCGTAAATGAATTTGGTTCAGGGGTCGTCGGGCATGACGGAAAAGTTGACAGGAGAAAGCTCGGCCCCATAGTCTTTTCTGATGAGAACGCCCGCCTTAAGCTTAATTCAATAATGTTTGCGCCTATGCTGGATAGGGCACTTTGCCTGGTAGCTGAGGCAATCGCAGCAGGCAAAACTATTATCGTTATCGAGGCGGCAGTGCTGAATGAGATAAAGGATTTAAGCGATATATGCGATGAAATATGGCTTGTCGAAACTAAAGACGGGCTTAGGAGAGGCCGGCTGAAGGCAAGGGGAAGAAGCGATGATGAGATAACCAATGTCGAAAACCGCCAGAGGCCGTTTCTGGATGCTTTGCGCTCGGACCCTAAGACTCGCATCATCCCCAACAACGGAACTGTAACAGAACTTAAAAAAATAATAAGACAGAGGTTAAAAGAGTTAACTGTGACTGACGGAGGAACGCATAGGCAGCGTCAGGAGCTCCTGGTTGCTAAGCTTCGGGCCCTGTCAGTGAAGTACGAAAACCAGTCCAGAGAGGGTATCCGTGATCACGATTACAAAGCTGCGGCGCTTGGATTCTTCAAGCTTTATACCGTGGACCCTTGCGCAGCGATACTGTCAGGCAAGGATGATAATCAAGTTTTTGAAGGTATTTCCATATGCGCCCGCTTTTACGAGAAGAGGGTCACGGTGGTTGAACACATGCATGACTGCCTTAACAGGGTCCAGAGCGCAATGCGCATTATTTCGGCCTTGGAATACAGCCAGGGCATAAAACAGATGATCCTGCCGGATTTTAAGGCGTTTATAGAGCGCCTTGCTTCAAACCTTGGAGTTGAACTGAGCCATGCTGTTTCTGCCGGCGAAGAAGCGGCAGCGTATGAGAGTGTTTCCCTTGTCGCGGAATACGATCACGAAGGTTTTTTGAAGAGCATAGAGCTTCCTCGCTCGGACTACGATCCGTCGCTGGAATTCCATAATCTTGCAGAGGCCTTTCAGCATTTGATAATCAGGATTATGCATCAAAGGCGGATTATCAACAGGGAACAGGGGATACTGAAAGCCCTGCCCCAATATTACTATGAAAACGGGATAGAAACGCCTCTGCAACATTATATGGATTCAAATATGGACTTTCCTCCGAGCAAGGAATCTTTTGAGCTGTTTATCTTCCAGCTGGTAACAGATGCCCTTGAGGCAGAATACGGCGAGCGCATTCTTTTTACCTATAACGAATTCCATGAGATGTTCGTTGTTCAGGAAAATATGCTCGGGGATCTGAAAGCCGGCGTATTCTCGGACGCAGAGAATGCCAAAGACGGAGGGAATAAGGCTGCAGTCCGATCCAGGCCATTGGGAGAGATCAAGATCATGTCGGATAACAGGGAAAACTTTGTTATCAGGATCTCATCGCGGCACGAAGCCGGAGATACATTGCATTGGCTGGACCTTTATTATAAGGATCTTCGCATAGGTTTTGCGAGATTCCTGATAGAAAATGGCCAGCGCAGCCTTATGCAATATACTCATCATGTGCCGATAGCGGTTCTAAAGCGTTACCGCACGCTTTACGGGGGCCTGGGGACATTTTTGTTGAGGTCTGCGGCGTGGTCCGGAAAAAATACCTTCGGACTGGATACAATGGTTGTAAGGCGCGATCCCAGGACAGACGGCTTCTATAAAAAATCCGGATTTTGCAGATATCCTTCGGACTGGAGGCTGTCATTGAAAAGAGATGATTTGAACGATCCTTTTATGAGCCGCATCTATACCAGGCCGGTTCAGCCATGCCCGGAGTCAGCGGAATCAGTCGCACTGGAGGAAGGGATTGAAGACTGGATTAACTATATCTCTAAAATGGGAGGAAGCGAGACCGCGGCAAGGGATTATCTGGAGCATCTGCGTTCAGGGTATCCGGATGATGTCAGGCGAATGATAATTGACCTTGAAAAGAAGGCGGCCGGTTCGTCAATCGCGGCCCTTGATATAGATATGACTATGGAAATATTCTGCGGCCCTCTCGATGATTTTGCCCATATCCCTGTTAATAATATAACCTGGGAAACCGTCCGCTATCCTGATATTTCGCAGTCGGAATTACAGCTCATGCTACTGTATGACCTTAGATATAACATTGCGGCAGTAGACCGGGTTAATTTCTGCCTTACGCCGCAGCTTAAGCACGTAACAGATGGCAACAGGCAGCTGAGATTCTGGCTAAAACGTCTGGCCGCAGTCGATGACGGAGCGCTTGCACAATGCCTCGCATATTCACAGATACTTGTTTTAAACCTTGGAGACGAGGATAAATGGCGGGATTTCGTGTCGGGGCTGGATAAAGATACGGTCAATGAAAAATTGCTTTTCGCGTCAGAATTAAAACACCTGCCGTTGAGCAGGGGCTCGCGGATGTTCTGCCGCGACGGCGGAGATTCCACTGAGCTTATCGATCCAATTGTTGAGAACATATATTACAGAAAAAAGATCCGAAGGTCGGATATAGGCTGGATAATAGCTTCTCTCGCAGGCGTATTTGCGATACTCATGATCACCATCGGCGTAACATTCGGGTTTTGGTGGGCGGCACTTTCATGGATAGCCTGGCATTTAAGCGTTTTCCTGCGTTGTGCAATTACGGATGAGATACACTGGTACGGGAAAGAGGTCACTAAATGGGATTGGCATGATATAGACTGGCAGAAGTTCGCCCAGTTCCTCCAGTACGGCCTTTATGGTTTGATAATATTCTCTGTCCTCAATGTGGCTACGCTCTGGCTCGCTATCAACTTCCTGGGTTACGGCCAGATAGCCGCGATTCTCTTCGTACAACTGCCCGCCAACATCATAGCCGGAGTCCTGTATTCCATGTATACCCGCAAAAAGGAAGGGTTCAGCCCGGAGGCTCAGCATACCGAGGCCTATAAGGACGTGTGCTTTACTTTAGCTACTATCGGATTTACCATGCTGGGCGGCAGCAACATCCTGGCCCAGACAGGCGCATATCAGATAGTGAGGAAGCTTTTCAGCCAGTTCATAAGCGGCATAATCGATTATAACTACCCTAAACTGGTCCTGCGCAGGAAAGTCCTGCATAACCTGCACTACATTGTCCCTTTCAACCGCAAAAGATTCAAGAGCACCGGGTTCGTTTTTTCGGCCGCTAAAGTCACCAGCGACGTTGAAATAGACCTGGGGTATGAGATGGGCAATGTCCAGGCCCTGCATTCGAAACTCTATGGTGAAGACCTGTATGACACAGACCATCTTTCGGATATGCTTGTTCGGATCAAGAAGACCTTATTCAGGCATAATCTTGATACTACCAGGATAGAAGACCTTTATAAGGTCAGGGATATATTCCTGGATGAGCTTGGCAAGGCTGGCATCTCGACCAGTATACTGACATTCAGCGAGCAGGCCATCAGCGATATCATTAAGAACCATCAGCCTAAAGAAATCCAGCAGTTTAGGGAAAAACACGAAAGGATATATAAACGCATACAGGAGAAGAGGCCTGATCCGTTCAGGATGATGCTGGCATTTGCCTCGCTTTTCACCGACAGGAAATACGTTAAAACGAAAGGGTGGAAAAGACGCCTGTCCGCAGACCAGATTAAGGAAGAAGATATGAAGATCTGGCTTATTAACCGCAAGTTCATTCCTCTCGAAGCCCAGGAGAAACTCTCAGGCCGCAGCGTAATCATAGACAGGCTGGCCGGAGGGGTTATTTTTCTCACTACAGAAAAGCCCGCGCCGCTTTTTGACCTTTATATCGAGTTCCTGATGGCGGTTTACAGCCTCAAGTTCAACTCGAGCGTTATCTCGGAGTTTAAAACTGATCCGGAGAATTTCGGCCGCAGGTTCATCGAGTATGTCGAATCTATCCACAGGCCTGTGAGCGCGGGGATATACGGATGGAGTTACAAGGACATGCTTAACGGACAGATCACCCAGCAGGTGCTGGAGACTATAGCATCGATGGCCAGAAGGGACGATGTGCCGTATAAATATAAGGAGTTCATAGAGAACATAGCCGACCGAGGCTGCGTGCCGTTCCTGATAGACAATATCAGCCTGCCGCTGCGCAAATACTTCAGGTACAGGTTTGTAACGGATATTCTAGACGACGCAGGTTTCTCCCTAAAAGCCGATCGGATCATCCTCGAAAACGCCACCACCCTTCATCATGATTTCTGGGGAGGGCTGTTCCGCAAAGATGCCGAGATCGCCCGCGCTCAGGAGAAAAAAGGCATCCTGCCTGAGCTATTCAAAAAGGATAAACGTAAGGACGGAGGCGAAGGCCCTTCCGCCAGCGCAACAGCCCCGGGTATTTACGGGCGGATCATAGGCAAACAGGTGCTTCTGGAAAAGTGTGAATGCAACGGTTATACGAAAGACGATATCGTGCGCATACTTAATTCCGCCCTCGATACGCTTAAAAAACATAAAGTGTGGGGTTACGTGTATTCAATAAGAAGCCCGCCTGATTACCAGCTGGTATCCGCTCCGAGCGACAAAGGCATTTTCACGACCTGCGCCCTGACAAATGTCATCGACCTTCCCGCATCAGCCCTTTCTGACATTCCGACCTTCACGTTCATACTGCGCCATAAGCTTCACTGCGACCGATGCCTTATAAACGATAATCGCGATAACGAGGTTATTAACGGCGATTTCAACTTTTTCCTTCGCCTTCCCCGGGAACAGAGAAAAAGCATACTGGTTAATATTGCAAAATATGAGTATCCCGGATACGGGAGCCTTTGGATCCTTGACAGGGCTCTCGATGAGCTCACGGACGCTTCGGGAAAGAGCACGGGCGCCATAGCCCGCATATTCAACCTTTTGTTCAGGGAGGACGCCTCTCATTATTGCCCCAATCCAGCAATGCTTGATTCCGTGTTCAGGAATATATTCATGGCATTCGTAGATAACGAGATCAGGATAGCCGAAGGCAGGATTGCCGGCCTTATGGCGGGGCTGCTGTTCGCGAATAAGAAGGGGCCTGTTCAGCAGGCGGGTACGTGCCAGGCTCAGGAACTGTTCCAGGGGCTTGAGATAATACCGTATTGGAACCGTTTTGTCAGAAAGGCCGACATGGGCGTATTTGTGACAAAGCTCGATGAGCTTCTTGAAGAAGGGAATTTGAATCTAATGTATGCGCGCAAAGAGCACAAGGTAATCCTGATAAACATAGTAAGGTCCATATTATCCAGGTTTAACGCCGCTGGCACGCGCGTTTCCAGGTGCAAGCACGACAATATATGTTATTCCCGCATAAAAGGCATGCTGGGAGAAACATCAGGGCTGCATAAGTTCAGCTTTGAATTCGAGGACACAATAGAGTTCCTGAGGAGCCTCGGAGATATAGAAGAATTTCAGCGCGTGTTTATTTCTGCGAAGGGGTCAAAGGAAGTTGACGCCACAAACAGCAATACGATACTTGAGTTCAAGTTCAACTCTCATTTCAGGGACCTTTACGAGCAGATCGCGGGTTTCAGCAAGCAAATATCCGTATTCAGCCTTATTATCGAAGCGCATGCAAGCGACAGGGCGTTCTCAAGAGAAGATGACCGAATGCTTGAGAACGTAAAGAATATAGTTTATTTCGCCGAAAACGACGACTATGTAGCTCTTGCTATTAAAAGAGCGCTTGGCAGCCGGGCCAATCAGATTGTTCAGAACCATGACGGATTTACTGTCAGGCTCAGCGTCAAAGAGTTCAGAAAGCTGCTGCTGGATGATATTATGCTTGAGGGTTTCGTGCAGGAGACTCAGCAGTCGGTATCAATGAAACGAGTCAGAAATTATCTGGCGCATATCTTCGACGCGTTCGAAAACGCCACCAGAGACAAGCAGTTTGATATATACATCAGCATCAGCAATCCTGAAGGCATTGAGCGCGAAACAATAAGTTACGATGAAATCCTGCAGCCTGTCCGGGTCGCGGCAAAAGAGCCAGCTCAGAAAAAGGCCCTGGGTCCGGTTTCAATAGCGTTGAACGTTTCTGAGGACAAGCTGTCGACAGGCGCGGTTGATGCTGAATATGAGGTCGTGGCGCGGCTTGATGAGACGCTCTGGCAGGATTATTTTCTTAACGGGCTTACGTCGGCAACTACGCAGGATTGCGTGGACCTTATGATAGGCCAGATACACGATCTGATCAAAGGCGCAAACATGGATATTCCCAGGATAGCAGGCATAGGGATCTCCATTGCCGCGCCCGTAGAGCGCGATACCGGTATCGCAGGTGCGCCCGTCAGATCAAAGGCAATGCCCTTCGACCATTATCCTCTCAGGGAGGCCATTGAAGCGCGTATTACCAGCGAAACGGGAGCGCATATACCGGTTCGAGTGCTGAACAATTGCGATGCTGCGATAAAAGGCGAGTTGACTGCTAAAGGCAGCCTTTATGAATTAGGGGCGGGCACTGTTATTATCAGCGGGGCCGAATCCTACGGCTGTGCCGCGCGGGATGGCCGCATCTATAAAGGCGAATATGGCGAAATACGCCAGTTAGGCCATAACCTGGTTCTTAGAAGAGCGGTTGACTATAAGGATGCGCCTGAGGGACACAGGGGCATGTTTGTTTTTACGGGATTTAAGACGCGCGGCGAGCATCCGAAGGATATATCGGGCAATGACATTCAGGGCGATTTTAATGACCTTTTTTCAAGCCCCAACCTGGACCGAAAGCTCATGAGCCAGGGCCTTAATCTGCGCGATGTTACTCATGAGGCGCAGAAGGGCAACGAAACAGCGCGTAAGTTCATACAGAAGACAGGCCGTCAGATAGGATTTGCAATAGCCGCTTATATGCACGCGTATATCGATGAAGATTTCGTCAGGCATATAATACTCGGTTCAGGGCTGTTCGAAACCCTTGGTAAAGGATTGACCGGCCCGTCCGGAGAGGACCTTTTTATCTCGAGCGTCCGCGATGGAGCATGGAAGGAGCTTGTTTCACTGGGCGTGACTCAGAAGAAAGCCATGGCCCTGGCTGATGGGATCCAGCGTTCGAGGCTCGGTGACGAACGCCAATGGCTGGCATTTGCGCCGCCTTTCGCAATATCTAATGACGGAGGCGAAGATAGCAGATCGCCTATCAGAAGATACATATTAAGGCTTGCGACAAGCGCGATTCTTTTTACCGTGTTCGCCAGCATAATCGTGGTTTTGATCCCTGTCCCGGCCGGAATATCTCTGGCAACTTATTTGAGCTGTTTTGTTTTTCAGGATTATCTGCGGTCAGCAGTTATAGGAGGCGTAAGCGCCGGGATATCAAACTATTTCGCGCAGTGCTACGAGATCCATTTTGATAAAGAGCACAGGCATCCCACGAGCATAAAAGATAACGGATTGCGGGCGCTTAAGCCGGTCTATTCCAGGCTTCCTGTTTCAGCGCAGGAAAGAGTTACGGCCGCTATCGGGCGCGTGGATGAAAGGTTTTGCCTGTTTGATAAAGGCCGGATATTCAGGGCAGCGGTCCTTGGCGCGACGTTCAGCGCGATGTGGTTCGGCATATGCTGGTACGGAATTCTGTTGCCCTGGGCATCCGCATATATCGCAGCGTGGCTTGGCGTATCAGGTTCGGGCGTTAAAGTTGCAATTATCAAAGTTCTCCTTGATCAGGGGCCTAACACATGGTTCGGGCTTGCCGCGGGGTATTTCCTTGGAAGATTCTGGGTTGAAGGGCATCCGGCCGGAAAAAGCATCCGGGATGTTTTCTGCGACCATGAAATCAGGGGCCGCGCCAGATATCTGAAATACCCCAGGCTTATATTCCTTACAAACCTGCCGTACTGGATGCCGGTAGTGTTTTTTACATTCCTCGTATTCCCTCAATATTCATTCATGATCACTCAGTGCGCGTCTATACCGTGGATAGTTTTATTGTCGTATCTTTACCACAAAAACCATTCGGGCAATGTCTGGAAGCTTTACGTAAAAGGAGCCGGGTTTGCTGCGGCATGGGCCTCGAAGAATATAAGGGATTGTATTCCGGGGAGAAAAGAGGCGGTTAAATCTACCGTGGCGGAAGATTCCGCCTCTTCCCCGGAATATGTTAAGAAAGACGGCGGGGCGTACGGCGATGATCGCCGCTATTTTCTCGACAATGGGCCCATACGCGCGACCATTAAACAGGGCGAGCGTTTGCTTCCGGTTCTGGTAAGGGAAAAGGGCCGGACAAAAGACAAAGTTTTGGTCCTTATAGACGGGTCCAGCGGCGTGGGCAAGACTTACTTCAAGAACCAGGTGTTTGCTGACAAGTGGGGAGTGAGGATATTTGAAGCTGACGACTATATGGTGTCATCCGATTACTCCTGGGCGAACATTGACTGGATCAGCCTGGGAGTCGATGTCAGGGAATGCGCTAAAATATGCGGGGTGCGCGTGATAGTGGTGGAAGGATTCAATTCCCTGTTTGGCCTCGGGGGCTCTATGTTCGACATCAAGGTAAAAATAGTGGCGCGGGAAAAGGATCGGCAGCATTATTCCCTGCTCAAGGGTGATGGCATGGTGTCGCGATGCAGGATACTTATGCCGGATGAAAAATATGACCTTGTGCTTTGCAACAGCATCTCGGACGGCGGCAGGAAGATTAAGGATTTATCCGCGAAGGCGGCGCAGATGGAAAAGAACGCTTTTACCCATGTCAGTAAGGATATCGCCCGGGCCCAGGATGTAAGCGATGCGATAATGGAAAACAAGCTCCCGTTCGAAGACAACAGGTTCAGGGCTGTAACTTATCTTAAGGTGCTTGTAGGAATCATCGCCACTGTGATAGGTATGTCTCTCGGGCAGGGGGTCACGGCTGTTACGCTGGCGCTTTCTGCGGCGTGGACAGGGCTGGTCGTGAGCCGCAATATCCTCGTTGATATAAAAGCCTGCCATTATGTCGGGAATGTTCTTGTCTGCAAGTGGGGACGGCCGGGGGTATCGGGCAGGATGCTCGATGGTTGTGAAAAGCTTGTTAATCTTGTAAAAGGCCTGCCCGGCTCTTACGGCCAGGTCCGGAGAAAGAAAATGGCAAACGACGTGTTCGCAAGCGGCCTGTCGAGCATTCCGATCATCATGACCAAACTGTATGTTTCAAACCCTCTTGCTCTTGCGCTGGGAGGCGATGTGCTCGTGAACGTAGCGCTTGATATTCTCCTTGTGAGCATGGTCGGAGGCCCTCTCAATTACGCTCAGCGCGTGCTGCGCAAAAATAAGAAAAGCACTGCAAGGAGGGATTTCCTGCGAAGCATCTTTATGAGCGTCGCCGCATACGGCGTATTTGGAGCGCTGTTCTTTTTAGGCGTGACCGAGACGGTTATGTTCTCAGCAATGTACTTCGCCATTACCAGGAAAGTAATAGGGGAGGGTTATGCCGCCTACGCCGAATATCCTGAGATGGTCGAGGTTTACAACGGCAATATTGCCGCAAGCGAAGAAAAAAAGGACGGCGGCCATGACCATTATCACGCGACTACTCGGGTGCTTGCCCTGGTGCTGGCTTTAACAGCCGGCTATGCGTTGATCGAGATCTTTGGTGGGCTATTCTTTCATTCGCTTGCCCTTTTCGCAGACGCCGGGCATATGGTCACCGATGTGTCAGGTCTGTTTATCGCATTAGCCGCCCAATGGTCAACAGTCAGGTACTCATTTAAAACAAAATACAACGGTAACTCGTCAGCCCAGTTGCTTGCCGCGGTTGTAAACGCCCTTACCCTGGGCATAACATCCGCATATATCGTTATCGCAGCACTGGGGAGGCTGGCGCATCCGCTGCCTGTAGGAGGTCTGGCCGTCTTTATAATAGCCCTTGGCGGCCTGATAGTTAATCTTATAGCTTATCGATTCCTCTCGGACCACAGCCACCGCGATATAAACATGCAGAGCGCCTATATTCATGTTCTGGGGGATCTTCTTGGCTCCATAGGGGCCATGGCAGCGGGTATAATGATATACCTGACAGGGATATTCATATTCGACCTGGGTATCAGCATTGCCATAGCCGCGTGGATGGCGGTTAACGCGTCCATTGTCATAATAAACGTCATCAGGGCATTCAATAATTCAAAAGAACTCGGCTATCCCATGGTGATACCTCAGGCTGTCCGCGTGGCCGAAGCGGGGAAGTATTCGAACGGTTTCAAGCTGCAGCTTGGTTTCCAATCCCAGAAAGGCAGATACAGCGTGTCAGCCGGGCCTATCCGTTACAGCGATTTCTGGAGCTACCAGGATTTTGTAAATACAGTGTATTGTTCCCGTGGGATCATCCGCGGGCCTCCGTCTTTCAATGCCGTGGTTTCCGCGCTGGACGCGTCAAAATGGTCTAAAGTGGCCCACAGCATAATAGAGGCAAACACGATATATTTCCACCCTTATTTCTTCACCCTTCCCGTAATAGTGAGAGAAGACATCCTCCGGCATGAGCTGGCACATTTGTCAGGGCTGAGGGAGCGTTCCGGCCGCAGGATAAGCTATGAATATTTCAGAAGCCATCCCCTGGAGCTGGCTGAGTTCCTGTCGCAGGTTGACAGGTTGTCCATTCCCATAGAAAAAAGGTACCTCCAGCGCCTGCGCAAGATCCATTACGCTCACAAGGAACCCGGCCAGAAAAGGTTGACAGCGTTGACATACTATTTTTTCAACATGGTCCTGCCGCGGGTCCGGCATAGCATATCCGGCAGGGTTGCTGTCGTAATATTCGATATGGACAACACGCTATACGACAACGACGAGCTGCTGCAGAAGTATGACGAGTTGCTCATTGAATATATCAAATTTAAATCGCCAGAATTGACAAAGAAAGAAATCCTTGAAAAGGTCGCAGGCGAGGTCAGCCATTTCAGGATCCTGCAGGCGCTGGGCCTGGATAGCTGCGAGTATCACGAATACCTTGCGGACAATATAGATCCTTCGCTGTATCTGAAGCCAAACGCTGAATTGAAGGAGGTTCTTGCCAGGATCTCGCGCGATTACCCTCTGGCGCTGTTGACCAACAATTGCGATGCCCTGGCTCAGAAGCTGCTTGTATATCTGGAGGTAAGGCAATATTTTACCGCGATCTTTACCCACGATAATTTCCCTGAGAACATGGAAAAGCCGCATCCTGCGGTGTTCAGGCAGGTTCTTGATTATTTTAATATAGACAGCTCAAAGGCGATCATGGTGGGCGACAGCCTCGAAAGCGACATAAACCCGGCGCATGAATTAGGCATGTATGCGATATTTCTTAAAGGGGACAATGACATAGTAGATGTCCTGCCGGATTACCTTGAATTCCTGAGGAATAACCATAAGGACGGCGGAAGACAGATGGTCAGATGGTCAGGCCTGCCGAACCTGTGCTTGCATTTCGTGCGCCATCTATCCGAGTGGCCTCAATGCAGCCCTTTGTGCTGCTCTGACAGGGATCTGATACGCCTTTTAAGGCTTTATGAAGAGATTCCCTTCAGAGTAATAAGTTATGATGATACTGATTATTACTGGAGCAGGGACCGGTATATCGCAACGAACTCCCAGGTGGGCGCCTTCGTAGTGTTTGAAAACAATCATCGCGGCTATGAGATAGTTTCAGTATATCCTGCAAATATGGGAAAGTCTGTCCCCAGGCTGCAGGCTAAATATGAAAGGATCGACGAAAAGTTCAACGAAAAGCTATCGCCCTGCGCCATCATTTATGCGGATATGGCCGATTCCTCGGATGAGGCATTCCTGAAGCTTAATCAGATGCTGTTCGGCATAATGATCAGGCAGTATGACAATCTGGTCGCGCGGCTTGAAAAGCTGCCAGGTAACGGCTGCGCATCCTCCCGCAAGGACAGGCTCCATGAAAAGGTCCTGTTTTACAGAAACCGCATTAAGGGCCTTGTTCCGTTCATATCGCGGGATGAGCTTATAGAAGTAGTCGAAGAATCTACAGGGTATTTTCTGATAGAGAACGATTACCCTGTCCGCTACGGGAATCAGCGCATTTACTTCTGCGATCAGTCCTGGGACGGGCATCTCGCCTTTTACCAGGACATGCTCATACAGAAGGGGTTGTGTGGCATGGCGGATTCTGTTGACATACTGCGACGGACAGGCAAATTGAGACCCGACGGAGGCGCAAAGGGTATAGAACTGCGGTTTGCAAGTGAGGCGGACGGCCGCATACGGTGCGTCGACGGGGCCTGCTGCTATGCGCGGTCAGAGAACGGGTTCCCGGAGATAAACGGCGTCCTTAGATCGAGATTCGGCAATGATGAGCCGCTTGTCTCAAAAAGCATGGCTTTAGCCTTTTATCCAGTTTCCATGCAAAAACCGGGAGGCGTCCCGCTTGACAGATATATTATCCGCTGGCCATGCAGGGCGCTCCGTACAGTGATGGATTTTTCCGCGAGTAACGGGTTTTCAATGAGCTGTCGCTGCACGATATATTCAGATGGCCTGTGTTATTGCAGGACATATCCCGACGCCCGGGAGCATCCGGAGGAATGCCTTTATGAGCAACTGATGCACAGGCGGATCGCTTTGAATTATCTTGTCAGGAAGGCCTCAGTCTCCGGCTGCAGGAAGGTTTATACTGGCGCGCGGCCTTCATTATATGCTTCTGGCTGCGTATATTTAACTCCGTCGGCAAAAGAGGCATTCGACTCGGACGAATTCCGCGCAAGCGAATTGACGCTGCAGGGAGAACAGTCGGCGGACAGGTTCTTTGTATTCAAGCCGCAGCGTGACCGGCGTGTCTCGGTCAAGCGGACACCCCCTCTCTGTTTACATCATGATGGAGGCGCAGGCGAGTTGCGTGAATATATAAAAAATGAATACAGAAAGATCGGATTACGGCTTGAATTGACGCCCGCTGCGTCCATTACCGATCTGACCATACTGATACGGGATTCATTAAGGGGCCTGAGGGAGAGGCGAAGGCGTATGGGCGCCATGTTTAAGACACACCCTCAGGCGCAGGGGGAGCATAAAGTAATTCGCTGTTTTGCGTACGCTGCGCTGGCCCTTTTAAGCGCAGGGCAGTGCGGCGCAGCCATGGCAGCAGCCGATAATGTCAACGATGACCATTATGACGGCATATCCATTGATGCCTGCAATGGAACCGCTTTAATACCCGATAAACAGACGGATCCCGCTGGAGCCGTTTCATCGAGCTGCTCTATTGATGAGCAGGTCTCATCAGAAAGGCTCGAACAGACTGTCAATGACCTCTGTGACATAGGCATCCGCCGTGCCCAGGTGGATGTTGCCGCGCGCGACCGCGCAACTGACTACCTTACGTTTCAGTTCAAGGAGATGGGGCTGGAGCACCACGTCGAAAGTTTTCACCTGGCGACTGATATCAGCTTAATGGCCGATTTTCAAAACCTGAGTTTTATAAAAATTACAGATATCCCGGGAAAGAATGTAATTGCATATATACCGGGATCTGAAGCGCCGAAAAAAAGCCTGATTGTTTGTGCCCACTACGATTCTGAGAACGGGCCCGGCGCGAACGACAATGCATCCGGGGTGGCTGCGGTTCTTGAAGCCGCACGGGTTTTGCGCAGAGAACAATTTGCATATGCGGTAGAATTTATCCTGTTTGATGGAGAGGAAGGCAACGGCGGATTAATGGGGGGATTGCTGGGTTCAGATGCATTCCTGGACGCAAAAGAGAAGAGCGATCCATTACTGGATGAGCATTTAATAGGCGTGATCAACGTTGATATGGTTGGCCATAATGTATGCTATAGCGGCCAATGCGATATTGATCCTCTGGTCATAATGGTCGATTGCGATAATTCCAGATCAAAGAACTTCGGCCTGGAACTAACCAGCGCCGTTCAACAACAAGGCGCTAGGTCCAATTTTGTTTTTTGTGATGGACGGGCGAGTTCCGACAGCATGACATTTGATAATGAGGGTTACCCTGCAGTGAGTTTGGCTGAAGGCGAGCCTTCCGATATCCATGAGAACAACATATTTTATCATGAGCCCTCGGATACCCCTGAGCGTTTAGATTATGAGTTCCTCGCAGACGCAACGCAGGCAATTGTTATTGCTGTGAGATACTTCGCTGACAATCCGGACTCGCTTTCCGCGCATCCGGATGGAGGGGAGCCCGGCAGCCCTGAATATTTTCTGTCAGGGGTTCCGCTGCAGAAAATAGAAGAAGTCTCAGGTATTGCATCGTTAGAGGCCCACATAGCCCAAAAAGGTCCGTTTGGCCTGTCCACAATAATACGAACACGCGGTTCTCCGGGAACGGAAATGCCGCTGGTATTAATGCTTTTTTCAAAGACCGATTCCTTGATGGTTGAAGGTTGCCGCACGCGGGATGAAAGACCATTGCAGGGCATTGCGCGGGACCATCTGGTCAACAATAGAACAAAGATTGATTCCGAAGTGATACTGTTTGATGATTACCGCGTTATCTACCGGGACCTTACGCCGCGCGTAGAGATAAACCTCTTGCTGAACAAGGCTATTCGCTCAAGAGGCATCGGGACCCTTCTTTACCGGCAATATATGGAGCCGTGCTGCCGGACAATGGGTTGTGGTTTTGTGTCTATAAGGGTGTCAAAATCGAACCTGGCAGGGGTATATAACTTCTGGTTAAAACAGGGATTTAAACACTGTTATCAGCTGAACTATCCCGCATCCCAGTATTATGACGCTGAATTCCTGTTCCTGAAGGATCTGCGAAGAGGCGATCAGGCATTATCGCCAGGCAAGGAAACGCGCGTTAGCAGGATGATATCTGCGTTGATGGAAGCAGGGTTGGTCCCACCCAATATCGACCCGTACAAACGGATGCAAAACATGATAGAGGCATGTAGCGCATTGTCCGCAAAAGATAATCATCGAGTCGTTCACCGTATGCGGCATGAACGCGACAGCCTTGTTTTGTCGCTGATACACAGGAACGGCAGGCAACTGTTTACAGGTGCTCAGATAATGAAGATGTCAAGATCGCCTAAAATAGCCCTTGATGCCCAAAACCTACAGTTTCTGATTAAACTATGCACATGGCGGTCAATACATACGAAACAATATCTTCTTTATAATGACGAAATATGTTCTCTTATGTTCATAAGAGGATCATGCGAGCAGAAACAGAGATTTGTCGAATTATGGGATTCTTGCGGAGTATGCGCCGGCACGGTGGTATCGATAATTGAAGAATCGGTCGATGTTGCTGCTGCTTTTGAAACGCTTAGATCCGCATGCAATGACATGCAGAAACTGACCAGGACGGCAAGCGGCTCATACGTCAGATATAAGTACGGCAATGATGACGTCACGAACAGAGGCGCGGCAGAAAAAAAAGACGGCGGCGCAGAGGCTGCGCTCGCCGGAGCCATGAACGGCATTCAGCCATGCAATGCGTACGTTGATTATTCTTTAATGTATGGTGAAATCGATGCTCCGACTTATGTATAGGCGCTATGTATTGCGATATATAGGCTTTGAAGCCTATTTAGGACAAATGTTTAATAAACATATAATAATTAAAAGATTGCTAATGTTTTATAAAAGTTTTTTCTTGACAGGCCAGTCATTTTATGGTATCTTCCCTATAGTACGGCTTAATTGTAAACGCTTTCAAAATAGGTCATACGACATCTTTAATGCCACGGAACCTTATGCCGCTAATACCGGCAATAGGTTAACGTGGCTTTTTTATTTCTGCATGAATAAAAAATTACAGCTAAGCGTTCCGTTAATCCTCATATTCCCCCTCATGTTTGCTTTCCCTGCTTTTGGCAATACAGCCCTGAAGAATTTTCAGATACCTTCGCAGTTAGGCACTGTCAAGGAGGTGTTCGAGGTGCCTGATCCGGGCGAGCCGCTTCCTGCCATAATACAGATACAGGACGCGCATTGCAATTATGAAGCCCAGAAGAACCTGGCGGGCATACTTGATTATCTGGCTCGGGAGAAAAAGCTCAAGCTGATCATGGTGGAGGGAGGAAGCGGGGATGTGGGATTATCCTTCTTGAGGGATTTTGCGGACAAGGCATCCAGGGAGCGGGTCGCGGACAAATACCTTCGGGAGGGAAAGATCTCGGGAGAAGAATACCTGGATATAGTATCGGATCACAATCTTGAGCTCTATGGCATAGAGGATCCTGCTCTGTATGACTCAAATCTCGATTCCTTCCTTAATATAGAAGCATATAAGGAGCAGGGTTTAAGCGATCTGGAAAACCTTAAGGCGGTAGCGGAGGCGTTAAAACCGCATATATACGGAGCGCAGTTGAAGCAGCTGGATGATAAAAAAGCCAGCTTTGAGAAAAAAGAGTTGCCTCTCGCTGACTACTGTACTTATCTTAAGGGCGCAGCCTCTCATAAAGGCGTCAGATACGACAGCTATTCGCAGCTGAAAAATTTCCTGGAAAGTTTCGAGATAGAGAAAACGATCGATTTCAAAAAAGCAGAGACCCAGAGAAGCGCGTTCATTCAGGGCCTCGCGCAAAAGCTCCAGGGCGAGGCTGTCAAGGACCTTATCGCCAGGACCCAGGCATTCAAGGACAGGAACATATCAGCTGCGGAATTCTACGAATTTTTACGGACCGCCGCGCAGAATAATCCTGAGCTGAGCGCGTCATACCCGGAGTTCGAAGCCTACATGCGTTATGTTTCTCTAGGCAGGAATATAGACGCCGAAAAGCTTATCAAAGAAATGCACGATTTTGAGTCTTCCGTCAGGGAGTCCCTTTTTGTGAACAACGACGAGCGCCGTTTGAGCTCAATATCGTCAGCCATAGACATTCTCACGCAATTCCTCAAGCTCGATCTTACGCCCGCTGAATACTCCGCGATGCAGGCCGACAGGCAGAATTATACTACTGCTTCATGGATCAATTTTCTTACGGACGCCTGCCGCAGGTATAACGTGGCATTGAGGCCGCAGGCCTCGGCTTTGATAGACCAGGATTTCGACACACTGGACGGTTTTTATAAAGTCGGCATCGAGCGGGAAAAGGCCTTCATGCAAAACATATCCCAGAAGATATCCAGGTCAGGCGATAACAATTATGTCGTTGTAATAACCGGAGGGTTCCACACGTCCGGATTGAGCAGATTGTTCAAAGAATCTGGGTATTCATACGCCGTGGTCACGCCCGGGATATCCAAAAAATCAGACCCTGAGATATATTATTCTGTTTTAAGGGGCGAGGATGACAGGGACGACGCGACAGTCGACAGCGACAGCGTCCGCGACGATTATTGAGGCCTGGACCGTTGCAAGAACACCAGCATATTTCAATATAGATCGGAATTATATAAACGTTCTGCAAAAAGGAGAAAAAAATGCTTAAAAGAATAGTTATCGTTCTTGTAACAATCAGTTTTATTTTTACCAGCGGGCCGTTCGGGCCGGCGTTCAGCGCAGCAGCCCAGGACCATTTAAGGAAACCCACTGTCTCTCAGTCGAATGAGCGCGCTGATATATTAAACGATTTTCAGCCGATCAAGAACGTGAAGGACGGCGGGGCAACGGCAATAGAAAAAGGGCTCATACAGTCCGCTATCACATACCTGGTAAGCCAGAGGGATATGCAGTATATCGACGCTGTCGGAGCTGAAAATACGGCCGATCTTGTGGTTATAGAAGAGGGGCAGAGCTTCGTTGCCGGCCATGACGCGCTTAATGCGCTGACCGAGAACAATCAAGCCATCCATGCGGTTAACGTCCTTTGCTATAACCAGATTGAGGGGGACATGAGGGCCGCGGTTGCAAAGAACGCCATCGTTTTCCTTGAAGTGGCCCGTTCGCAGCTCGGTTACGCGATTGATGAGACTAAACTCGTTGCGTACGTCAAGGAGATCATGAAAAAACCCGGGCTGGAGAACGTGAAGGTTGTTCTTCACGGCGACCACATCCAGTACACGCAGGAGGCCTTTGAGCAGAAGGCAATCCTGAAAGAAGCGTACGAGGCTGTCCACGGCAAGGGGACCTTCAGCGGAGATATCAAAATAGACGATATCGAATTGAGCATCCTTAAAGCCGTGCAGAAGAAGCTTAAGGCGAACCTCGCGAAAGAACGCAAGGATATCACCGCAATCATCGAAAGATTGCTCAAGGCCGGTTTTACGTCTATCGCCGTGGACGCATCAACTATATTTGACGAGTTTGCGGGCGACCTGGTCGCGGATTACTATCTGAACAATGGCACGCTTCAGGAGCAGTGGGTTGTTTCGTGGGAGAGATCATTCCTGCTTCCTCTTGAATGGGGAGCGGACTTCCTCAAGGCCGATCCAGCGGACAAAACGCTTTTCAATGATATAAGCAGCCAGGTCGTAGCCGACATGAGAGCGCTGGGAAGAAGCGAGGATGAGATCGCAACACAGCTTTCAGAGATGGAGCAGGCCTACGGAGCATTGACGAAGCTGGCCGCTAAAGAAAATTTGATGTTTGATCCCCAGACGTTCATTGCGGCTTATGATAAGGTCATGAGGGATATCAATGCCGCCACAGTGGCTGGCCAGCTTCCTGAAGCCGTGGAAGAAGCGCTTACCACGAAACAGAGGTTGATGCTTATCCCGGGCAGCAATGCTGAGGAAACCGCTTACCAGACGAAGAAGATCGATGAGATCATCTCTGCCAATAAAGCGCTTGGGTGGTTGAAGGGGAGAGCTGGCAAAGAGATCGAGATCGGCCATGTTGACAAAAAAGTGCCTAATCCCCGCAGGGGAGGCAAGCTTGAAGCAAAGATGACTCATCCTATGGCAGTGCGGGTCATGGCAGAGTATATGAAAGAAAACGACCTGGCATTTGATGTGATTGCCACCAACAACGGGTCCGGCCACGGCACGGATTACGACAAAAATACACTTGTGCCTGTTTCCCAGGTGGGCAAGATAACTCCGTACCTGACCCGCGAGTTCTTCAGGGAGATAGAGAGCGTTAACGCCGCTGTTGCCCAGCACGGCACGTCCGGCAGCAAAATGCTGGAACTGTCGTATCTGGCAAAACAGGGGGTCGTGAAATTCAATGTCGCGACCAATTATCAGCAGATCATCCTGAATGTGTTCTCGCTCCTGGACGACGGCATAGCACCGGCTGACCTTTTCGAGGCATGCGCAAAAGACAGGGTTGCGTTGACCGAAGGCCTTGTCGAGAACGCAAGGGCCAAAATGATGAAGTTCGCGCAGGATTACAAGGAAGGAAAAGTTACGGACAAGCCGGAATCGAACGACAGCGAGTTCATAAGGTTCCTCAAGGGAACGACTGCGTGGGGCAAGAAGAAGGGCAAGATCAAGGATACTTCAAGCAAAGAGGACATCGCGCTGCTGTATGCCAAGGAATTCAAGCGCGCGTTCAAGGATATGGATCCCGCGCTTAAGGAGATAGGCCAGCATAAGGTTAAGAGGGTCGGCATTTTTACCGCCGGCGGAACGGCTTCGGGGCACAACGACGGGATTCAGTCCTCGTATTTTGCCAGCGCGGAACGGGATATAGAATTGGTGTGGATCAGGAACGGGTGGGACGGCCTGGTCAAGCCGGATCTGGTGAAACAGGCAAGGCCTCTTACTTATAAGGATGTAAGGGATATCGCAGGCACCGGCGGCACCATACTCGGCGCAAGCCGCACCAATGTATTCAGCGATGAGAACAAAGACACCATGCCTGCCCAGATCATTGCCAATATGAAGGCACTGGATCTTGATGCCGTGATCGGCATGGGCGGAGATGACACGCTCGGCGCATTGGCAAAATTGAGCAAGCTGGTGCCTACCATGCAGTTCATCGGCCTGTCCAAGACCATGGACAACGATGTTAACCTTCCGAGGGGCGCATGGACATACGGCTTTGACAGCTATGTGCGCAACGTCGCAGACCAGGTACTTAACGGTTACACGGACGTCAAAACAAACCAGCGTATTTATGTGGCCGAAGTCTTCGGCAGGAACGCCGGTTTTGTGGCCAACAGGGTCGGTGCGATGGTCGGCGCAGCCCGCACGTTCATACCTGAAGAAAAAGAAGTCGACCTGGAACAGTTCATCAAAGACCTTAAAGCGTTCCAGGAAAATGATCCGGATCACGCCGGCGTTGTTATCGTTGCCGAGGGGATCAAGATAAACAGGGACTATAAGAATAACGCGGCAATACTGGAGAAGGCATTTGCCAGGGATCCGGCAGCGCGGATCGCGTTTGAAGGGGTTCCGGGCAAAGCTATCAAGACAGACAGCTTCGGCAACCCGAAACTTGAAAAGGCCGGCGATATAATTGCCGCGATCCTTAAATCCGAGGGATTTTCCATCAGCGGTCCTGAAAAGCCGGGATACATGGCGCGTTCAGGAGCAGCGTCGAAGATTGACCGCGAAATGACGCAGAAAGAAGGCCGGGCAGCTGTCACTGCGCTTGCCGACGGCATGAGCGGAAAGGTAGTGTTCGTGGACAGAACAGGACAAATCGATTATACTCCGCTCGAAGAAAAGATGGGCGGCCGAAAACTTGACCTGACAGGAGAGCATAAGGATGAATCGATCCTGGCTAACCTGGCTATGGCAGGCGGAGTTACCCTTGATCTGGGCACCTCCGAGCATAACAACCTTGTTTACCACGGAATGGCAGAGGATTATCAGGCCCCCCTGACTCAGCGCATAGCTCAGATCAGGCAGTTGTTAAATGAAGGCAAATCCATCTATAACGAAAGCGTTATCAGCAAGTTCAGGCAGCTTAAAACAGGCGAACAGATGGAGCTGTCATACGAAGAGATGAAGGCTTTATTGTGGAAGCTTTCGACACTCCGGGCTGAAACACCTGAGAATATGCTTATTTTTTCTGATATTGCCCGCCTTGTAAAGCGTCTGCCTGCTTACCAGCAGGGTCAGCTCAGGCGTCTTGCTCAGATCGGCCAGTTCAAAAATGCCAGGGTTTCGATCCTTCTGGCTGCTGCATTCGAGCCAACGCTTGTTTTCGGCGGCGCGTTCAACGCACTGATCGCCAGAGCCGGAGCGCTTGCCGGAACGCTTCAGGACAAATACCAGCCAGGCGTTATCGTAGCCGGGGTTAAAAGTCTTGCAGGAGCGAAGGAGCTTGAAACAAGGGGTTTCGTTGAACTTAACGAGCATTTAGTCGCCGTTTTCGGGCCTTTCAAGATCCAGGGCATGTATGAAGGCGAATCCTTTGAAGTCGCAGGCGTAAAGGTCGGAACTTTGATCGTGCCTGAGGATCCGAGGATCAACCGTAAGGAGCAGAGAATATTGTACTTCGGCCCTACAGTGAAGATGAAACAGATAGGCCAGGTGTTCAAAGCGCTTGGCATGGAAGTGGAGGTCGTTTCCGATTACGGCCCTGGCAAGGAAAAAGGCGGGGAAATGCAGCCTTCGCGTTTTGCCGAGATCATGGATGCCTTCGGGCCAAAGGTAAACGTTATAGCAGCGTCGCCTGTCAATAAAGACGGCCTGCTGAAGATGCTCAAAGACAGGGGCTATGACCCGGCGTCCGCGTTCAAAGAAGCTTTGTACGCGTATAACCGCAGCACCATTACCGCGGATACAAAAGTAACAGATTCGCTTTCCTGCACCACCAACGGAGGCGTTACGTGGCTTGCGGTGCTTGACGATCTGTTCGGGATCAAGACAGGAAAGGCGCACACTGTTCATGCTGCAACTGATTCGAACAATTTTTATCCCGGTGTAGGCGGCAGGGCGCGCACCAAACTCGATCTGTTAAGAGGGTTCTCTATATCAGACAATATTCAGCCCGCAGGGACCAATGCGGCGGATAACCTTTTCAAGATCAAGCCGGGTTTGAAAGGAAAGGTCAAATTCACCGCAGACCGTGTCGGCACTCTCGATGGTTCGGAATGGAGCATTGACGTGACCCTAGAGAATGCGCCGCAAAGCCGCGAGGAATTGCTGGCAGCTCTGGAGGATTTCGCTGTGAATTATTCAGGCAATGTTGTCATGTACTGGAAAGGCGAAAAAGGCAAGAGCGAAGCTCCTCTTGAAGCTGCGAGGATAGTCGGCAATGCCCACAGCTCGGTTATCGACAGCTTTCTCATAGAATGGGATGAGAGCAATCCTTATGAGCTGAAAATCAGCGGCTGGTACGATAACGAAGGAGCTGCCCCTGCCCAGATGCTTTATGCCTGGGCGCAGTGGATGGGCGAATCCCTCAAGTTCAGGGATGCATTGTCTCAGATAAACACCGGAATCGCGCCCCAGGCGGTTATGGTCGACGGAGGGACCGCAGCCATGGCGCCGGAGTCTGCAGCAATCACAAAGCCTGTCGGATTTACAGACCTGGTTAATACAGCGCTGAAGGCTGATCTCAGCGTATATCAGGCAGAAGCAGTCAACTTCGATAATATTGTCAAGTCTGCGAGCGAGATACTTAATGCCCAGGGCGCAGTGCTCATAGGAGCCAATGCCATTTTAGATAACGCGGGAGCTATATCCGCGTTGCAGAAGGCAAAGGACGCCGCAGGCGTAGTGACCTTCGCAGTGTGGGCTAAGGACGAGGCAGCCAGGGATACGCTTGAGGCCCTGGGCGTGAATGAGATGGCTACGATATATATAGGCCTTGAGAATGCGTTGAAGGCAGTAGCTGAATCGAAGATCCCGCAGAGCAGGACAGCGCTTATCAGCTCGGACCTGGATATGGACGCGATCAAGGCTGAATTCATCCTGCCTGATGCTACGGCGTTCTTCGACAAGGTTAAGGTCAAGAACGTGTACGTGGCTACGCCCCGCATGGGCCAGGTGAACAAGCAGATCAACGCAATGCCGCTGGTAATGGCGAAGGCGCTTGCGATGATATTCAACACAGAGGATGCCATGAAACAGCAGCTTCAGAATATGGCCAGGGCTTATTTGAAAGACGGGCTTATAAGCGAAGCTGATATGGCAAGCCTTGTGCAGCTGACAACACAGCTGGCTGATATGCCGCTTGTGAGCGTTACTGACGATGTCGCAAAGCAGCAGGAGACATACGAAGACACATTGAACAAGATCTAATGCCGGATACCTGCGCGGCAGGCCTTGCGCCTGCCGCGCAGGTATTTATATATTGGGGAAAGCGGGTTATTAAAAAGAAATTTTTATTTACTGACTGACAGGGGCACTCTGCATGTTTAGACCAAAAGTGATGGCCGGACAAATCAGGAAGATCGCAGCCGTTTTAACTCTAACGGCTTTTTTTGTCAATACCGCAGTGTTGCCTGTTTATTCGTCCGGAGATAACCTCAGGCCAGCTGCGGCAAAGCAGAGCAGGAGATTATCTGACCTTGGCCGCAGCATCAAGGACGGCGGTGCAGGCCAGCAGGTAAGGGATGCGATGAAAAAGCTGCATGACGAGCGTTTTAACGAGCGCCTTGAGTCCGCAGACCCAGATTTCGCCAGATGGGGGTACGAAGAAGACAACAAAATATCGCGCCTTGGATGGACTGTAAGGAATATCAAGGCCATACTCGATATGCTCCAGCGGGATAACCTCAAGATCCCTGCTGAGACATTGAGGCTTAAGACGCTGGTTGAGCAGAACGGGTTCAAATACGTCATATTCTGCGGCATGGGAGGTTCCGGCTTGAGCGTGGAGCTGGCGAAGCAGACATTTGATCCCCAGTCAAAAGGCATAAGGTTCTACAGCCTGCGGACCACGGATCCAGCCGCGATAAAGGCTATTCTTGATGAGATAGCGCTGTCGGAAGGCAATAACCTCAAGGCCGGCCTGGATAAGACCATGGCGGTGTTCATGTCCAAGACCGCCACCACCCAGGAAACTACAGAGCACGAGAAGTATTTCAAGCAATTGTTCGGCATTCAGGGCATACAGAAGCCGGAAAGCCATTTGTTCTATGTTACCGATCCTGGCAGCCCATGGGATGGTTATGTCAAGAACGGCCAGGGCGTTTATATCCAGATGAACGATATCAATCCCGGTAAGGAGTTTAATCTTAAGGATGTGGGCGGAAGGTTTACGTCGCCTTCCACCAATATATTCATGCTGCCGTGGTCCCTGACCTCTGGAGCTGTCGATATCAGGCCGATCCTCAGCTCGGCCGTAGCGATGAACTCCGGCCTCATGGAAGATTATTTCCTGAAAATGGGAGCAGAGGTCTATGTGCGCGCAAATGAATACCGGCAGGACAAGCTTACGATGATCGTTCCTCCTGAATTGAAAGCTCTGCCCATGTGGACAGAACAGCTTTATGAGGAATCGCTCGGCAAGAATAAAAAAGGCGTGACGATTTTTTACGGCGAGGATTTCGGCAAGGGCCCAAAGGATTGGAAAAAATCCCTCAAACCGGCTGCCGAGAATGACAGGATTTTCCTGCGGATCAATATCGGCAAGAAAGGCACGGACCAGGCTTTCTGGAATTATCTCAAGAAGAACAGATACCCGGTCATCGAGATCGATATAAACGACATCAATGATATCGGCGGGGTAATGGTCGGGCTGCAGCGCATGGTCGCGGTCATAGGGTATTTGTGGGATATAAGATTCGTGAACCAGCCAGGCGTAGAGTCGTATAAGAAAGAATCAAAGGCGATCGACAGGAAAATGAAGGATGCCGATCAGACAAAGCAGGATGTGCTTGATGCATGGCAGTCTATGTCCGTTCGGTATGGCGGATCATTCACTCTGTATTATGCCCCGCTCGTACTCGCGGGGATAGTAACTTCTCAGGAACTTGAGAGCCGGGTTAATGATCTTGGCGCAAATCTGCGGGATGCGCCTGCGGTGTATGCCGCGATCCTGCAGCTTATGGAGGAGAAGGCAAAGCAAAATGAGCTTGAATTCGGCGCAGCGGAAATATCCTCATACGGCAAATTAAGCCCGGCCATGAAAGGCATCCTTGAGGGCGTTCGCAAGGATATATTCACTGTCGGATTCAGGATGCCTTCAAAACTGGGAGAGGGGCCGGATAAGAACCATTCCTACCAGCAGAATATCCAGGACGGAAGGAATATGTTCTTTTCAACGTATTTCACCTCCCTGAATAACCCGCAGCCCGGGCTGAAGTTCGACGATAATCTGCTGTTCGCGCAGACCATAGGCACGGTTACCGCAATGTTCACGGCATCCGAGCCGCGCAAGGTCGCTCTGTTCGTGGCTGATGAAATGAACCCGAAGACCGAGATCGCTTACCGCGATTATTTCGATAAGGTCAAAGAATACCTGGGAATATCCGCTGACGGCGGCGCAGAAGAGATAACGCATTCAACGGTGACTGCCGCAGAAGGGGCAGCGGAAACCGGGTTGGCAGACAAAGCACTGGCTATTGACCGCAGCATATACCAGATGCAGGAGCTGAATTTCGGGAATATGATCGGATCCGTAAGCGAGATCGAGAATTCCAGGGGCGCTGTGATAATAGGCGCGAGGGCCATATTCGACAATGCCGGCAGCGTATCCGCCTTGCAAAAGGCAAAAGAAGCGGCAGGGGTAGTTAATTTTGCTGTCTGGGCTAGAGATGAGAAGGCCAGGAAGGCCCTGGAGGCATTAGGCGTTGATAAATACGCGACAATTTATGTGGGTTTGCAGAAGACGCTAGACGCGTTAAAGGAAGCGAAGATACCGGGGGAGCGCATAGTGCTTATTACCTCGCACCAGGACAGGGATAACCTGATGTCGGAATTCAAAATCCAGGAATTAGAGTTCTTCTATTTCGCAGGCATAAAACACGTCCCTATAGATACGCGCATAAGCGACGAACAGAGGTCTATCAATGCCATGCCGCTTGTTATGTCCAAGGCGCTGGCTATGATATTCAACGATGAAAGCGCGGTAAAGGCGCAGATGAAGAATATGGCCGGCGCGTACCTTAAGGAAGGCCTTATTACAGAGTCTGAGATGGCGGATATCATGCAGCTTGCTTCGCAAATAGCGTATGAGATCCCGATGGTGCCTGTTAGCGAAGAGATCGCAGCCATGCAGACGGCATACGAAGATATATTGAACAAGATTTAATACTGAGCCTGGATAAGAGATTTAGGGCTCACATATAATACAAAAAGAAAATGGGAGGAGTAACATGTTCTGGAAGCTATCAAGGTCATTAATGTTAAAGAAAATAATCGCTGTGGCCATAATCGTGGAGTTTGTCTTTGGCTCTGCGCCTATGCGCAGCATTGCCGCGGACGAGAACCTGCGTCCGTCTCCGGCAAAAGACGGCGGCAGGCTGACGGATATACGCAGCGCGCTGGATGTGGCGTCGCTTGCTGCCACTAAAACCGAGAAGCTTACTCCTAAGGACGGGGGCGACCCTAACGATAAAAACGCCGCTGACCCGTTCAGGGCGTTCCTCGGGGATTATCAGACAGGCGATGCCATTGACAATCTTGCTTACGGCCTTTTCATAAAAAAAGAGATAGACCTTAAAAGATCTCCCAGAGCAGAAAAAAATCTCCAGGATCACTTTGGCCCTATAAATAAAGATGACAGGTTCTATACGCTTACCTATGCGGGTGTCCCGTTCGCTATCGTGAAACATGGCGCAGCCGGCGAACCGGTTGTCAAAGCAATAGCCTCTGACCTGCCTGCGATCCCCATTTCTATTTTTGCAAGGGACGCAGATCATATAGAGGAAGATGTAGCGGCTTTGCAGAAAGAGGGCATTACCGTAGTGGATATTCTGGCAAGGGATTATCTCATTCTTGAAAAGCGGAATCTGGTCCCTGTTGCAGAACGCATGGTTATTGAGTTCGGCGAATTGCGCGATTACGTGTATGAGCTTGCCAAGAAAGTCGGCATGGAAAAGGCAAAAGAGATTGCTGCGGCAGCGGTCATGGGTGATGAACGGACGGTTAACCTGGTGTCGGCCGCGGTTCCTGAAGAAGCCAAAGAAGCAGGCCGGGCCAGGGCAAAGGAAGTGGGTTTGGCTCTTGCAGGCGGAAAGGGCTTAAGCCTTTCGATCATGTCAAGGGTTGTGGATGTCCCGCCAGGGCAGAACGTAACGACTGCCGGCTATTTCAAGTTTGTCAAAGAGAACAGGAACGTCTGGGAGAAAATATTCAAGGAACTAAAGACCCTCGATACCATGGATGACCAGAAGCGCGACGTGGTAACAAACGAGATACGCGAGACTATCAAAAATTCTCCCATTCCGGAAGACATAAAGGACGAAATAACCGCTATGTACCACCAGCTGAGCATGATCAGGTTTCTTGTAACCGGAAAACCTGTTCCGGCAGCGGTCGCGGTTCGTTCGTCAGGCACCAAAGAGGATATCCACGTCAAGACATGGCTTCCGGTTTCCACAGGCTCGCAGGCAGGCCAGTCTGACACTTTTTTGAACGTTAAAGGCGATATGGCTGTTCTTGACAAGACCCGCGCCGATTTCGCAAGCCTTTTTACGGACCGCGCAGTCAGCTATCGAGACGATGCCAGTTTCCTGCAGTTCTCAGGAGCTATTGATTACCGGTCGGTCCTGTCACAGGACGTATACTGGGCCATTGTGGCAAAACTGCGGCAATACGCCAAGACTCTCAACAAACCCGAATACGCTGCTTATGCTGACCAGATGTCCCAGGTTTCAAGCCCCAATCCGGGGTCTGTCAATCTCATGAACGCGATGGAAGATATTCTCTCGCATGAACAGAATCCGGGAATGGCGAATGCGCTTGAGGTGCTGAAAAAGAAATCCGAAGAAGTCACTCATCCGGAACAGATCGGCATCGACGTCGTCATAATGCAAATGGTCAAAAGTTATCTTGCGGGCGTTATTTTCACTGTCAATCCGGCGACCAAGATGGCGGGCGTAGCGCAGGCCCTTTACAACGCATGGTTCAAGAAAGATTTTTCCCTTGTATTTAAAGACAAGAAAACCGGGCTTATAACAGGCACCAAGGCCATTATCGCCAGCTTTGAGATCGCCTTCGGCTACGGAGAGAACGTCGTGGGCGGCAAGGTAAGCCCGGACAGATACGTCATGGCCACATACGACGGCGTGAACTGGTTCGTGATCGAGAAAGGCAAAGGCAACAAGCTTATCCAGATGCGCGACGTCGAAGAGGTGGTTGCATCATTCAAGGGCAAGATAAGCGAGAAAGAATTGAATCAGCTTTCCGTTACGCTCAGGGAGGCCATTGCGTATGATGAGGTCGGAAAGCGCATCAACGGCATACTTTCGACCAAGCTCTACGGCACGAAATACATGAAAGCCGAGGGCCTTGACGACAAACAGAAAAAGGCCAGGCTGCAGGAACTCGCCAATGATATCGCGGCAATGATCAAGGGCAAACAGTCTGAGGCGAAGGTCATGGCTTTCATCAAGGAGAATTTCATTGTTACAAGCCGCAAAGGAGAAAAGGGGTTCCAGGAGTCAGAGCTGTCGGGCGTTGTGCGCAATGCTTTCGAGGAAGTTGGCAAGGCTGAGAAAGAGACCGACAGGGGCATGAAGAAACTCGCTTCTCAGTTCGGGGATATGAAAAAAGCCGACGCGTTCATCTTTATGATAAAGGAGACCTGGGAGAACAAGGGATTCGACCTGTCCGAAAGGGCGGCTGTGCTTCATAAACTCGGGATCTCGGCAATGGAGATGGAGAACCTGAGTTACCTTATGCGCGCGCTGGTGGATAACAGCTACACATCCAACTCCAAGACCACCAGGGTGCACCAGAACATGTTCTCCTTGCCCGACGAGATGGCAACGCACGTCGCGCGCATGGGATGGGATATAGTCGAATACTACGGCGATAAGCGCGATATCGAATTCGCGATCGAGATCGACAGGACAGCCCCTGAGGGAAAAGCCCTGCGTATTTATGAAGTCGATGCCGATGGCAGGGTTTGGGGTATAGATGAAAAGGGCGAACGGGCTGAGGTAAAGAACGAGGCTGACAAGGAGCGCATCAAGGCAATGCCCATGCGCCTTTATAACGTGCAGGCAAGGCCTTATACCGCAGAGTATTTGAAAGTCGATGTCATACGCGCCAGGACCGAGGTTGACGAGGACTGGCTAGAGAGGCATCCTGAGATCAAGCCTATTGCCAGCGGCACAGAAGGAGAAAACGCCACGCACGGTTATACCATGGTTTTTGACCCTAATAAGAGCGTTGCATGGCACGCGGATGAGATCAGGCGCCTGCAGTCAGGCCGTTTTACAGCTGAGGAGCGCCGGAATATCATTGAGAAAGGTTTTGATCCCCATGAACCGCTTCAAATAGTCCTCTATCTGCTTGAGGCTGATCCAAATCACGATCCGATAATGAGGCTTGTCAAATCAGTGGTTACGGAGAACGGCGGAGCTACATGCCATGCTGCTATATTCTGCAGGGAACAGGGCATTCCGGCTGTCACAGGCACTGGCAAGCTTTTAATTAAAGGCCAGCTTGTCAAAACCGGAGACGCTCTTACAGTCGACGCCAATAACGGCAAGATATATGAAATGGATCCTGACCCGGAAAAGCGCATCCCTATCATTTATGTGGAGTTCGCGATCGAGCCGTATCTGATACCCGGAGATCCGGACAATATGCCAATACCCAAGATAGGCCAGATCATAGCTGCCACAGGCCCTGCTCAGCAGAACTCGCCGATCATGCTTGCGACCGATTCAGCAGGCAATTCCCTGGTCAGGGCAGAGTTCAAGGGCGAGGAGATCGGCATCAACGTGTATGCCGGTTACGGCCATTATCTGCTTCAGCAGATCAAAGACGGTAAGATGACAATGCCCAAAAGGGTCTACGCGGATGACCTGATCAATGCCAGGATGCAGGGTTCGGAAAAGTTTTACATGGCCTTAAGCACAGAAATGTACAGGTATATGGCAAAGAACCCCGCTTGCTTAAAAGCATTCGTGGATGTGTACGGCCGCGAACCCGGGGTTGGAGATATGGCCGGCTTATTGACCGCCTTTGACCTTAAGGCCGATCTTGCTTCAGGCAGTATCGAGCCCGCGGATCTGTTCCCGGCGCAGCAGAGGGCTTTGTCATTTGTTCAAAGTCTTGAAAAATCCGACATTGCGTTTTTCTCTTATGCGTACGGAAAGTTCCAACGCAGGTACAATTATAATTATAACATACTCACCGATCTTCAAAATCATCCGTGGATACTGGATGAGGTGGACAACAAGCTCCATGAGAAAGGATATTCCAATTTCAAGGAATACGTGAGCAAGGAATTCCTTTATTTCTATAACCTCATGGGCTTTACCGTAGCCCCTGACCAGGTCTCAAAGGACCGCGCGTACGATTTTGCCCAGGACAAGATCCGCGGCATGCCCGGATCTGAAGTATTCTCCTGGCCCGGAGTCAACCCCTTGGTAGGCCATAGAGGGACCGCGCTTGAGATCGAGGCGTTCGACGAAGAATTTGAAGGGAACCAGCTGGTCCTGGGCTTTCTCTTCGATTCAGTGATCGAGGCGCATCAGAACACCAGGAATCAGGCGTGGTTCTATGTTTTTGTCAGGTCAATACGCGAATTAGAGACCCTGGACAAGATCATCGGGCTAAAGGCAAAACAAAAAGGCGTGCTGCCAAGAGAGATCGGCATCATGATCGAGGTCCCAAGCGCAGCCCTTGACGTTCCTGCTCTGGCTAAGAAGCTTTCGGATATGGGCAGGAAATACAAAGAATACGGGGTTGAGCACACGTTCTTATCGTTCGGCACAAACGATTACTCGCATCTTGCAGGCATGGGCGACCGCGAAGATCCGAAAATGAAACTGGAGATCATGGATCCTGCTGCCATTGCCGCTATCATAGATATTAAGAGAGCGGGATATTTTTACGATGAAGGGGCAAAGCGCCTGCCGCTGATAGATGAAGGCGCAGATGTCATGATGCAGCTTATGGAGACCGTAGTCGCATTCGCAGGTGATGAGGATATAGCTACCAGCCTTTGCGGAGAGGCAATAACCGCTCTGGTCAGCCGCGGCGATTTCGAAAGCGCCGGAAAGATCATGGTGCTTCTGGATTCGTTCGGCATAAGCATGATGAAAGTCCGTTTGCCTGCGTCAATGACCAGGTACGATGTCATGGCTGCGATCAAGGCTATAACTGTCCCTGAGGCTCAACGCAGGATAATGTCAGACCTTGGCCTTGGCGAAGTCAGGCAGAACGCGGGCGTTATCAAGGGCGAGATCGTATATGTGGAAACTATCGATGACTTTAAACCTGACATCTTGAAAGGCCTTGAGGGGCCTGAATTGCTGGCTAAAAAAGAGTCCTTGAAATTGCAGGATCTCGAGTCTGCCAGGTCGATCTCGCGTTTCTTCGAAAAGATCGTCGTCATAGCGAAGAACCCTGTCGCATTCTCGAAGCAAGAGGTTGTTTCAGCCATAGGTGAAAACGCTTTCGAATATGTGACCTTCAAACCATGGCAGAAAGACCCTCTTTTGCAGCGCCTGGATAACGGCCTTTATGTATGGACGAACATTAATACAGGGGAAGAGAGGTTTAAAGAAGAGCTTGAGTCAAGCCGCCTGGAAAAAGACGAGCAGGAAAAGGTCCTGGAGCTGTGGAAGAAGGCATGGGATGATTCTATCGGAGGGCTCAAGCGCAGGCATATAGACTGGCAACATCTGCAGTATGCGCCTGCGATTATTGTAGACGCTAATGTTGACCTGACAGGATGGGATGTGTTCAGCAAGGCTAAATCCATAAACCCCACCAGGATCAAGGCGGTTGTCGAAGGAATAGGATCTCGCAGGTCCGAGCTCGAAGGAAAGTTTGTCACCATAGACTATGCTGCAAAGAAGATGTATGAAGGCGATCTGTCTGTGGAACAGATAAAAAAGCCTGTGCGCAGGCTTGTTATTCCCGATGCAAGGCCGCAGGTGCCTGTTAAGGCAGCTGTTGCCGAAGACGCCAATGATGCGTACGCGAGTATGGTTTATCATCCCAAGGTCCTGCTGGCATATGAGCAGAAAGACTGGACCGAATATGGCACGATTTTCGATGACTACGTAACCAAACTCGTTGAAGAAGTTGAGAAGGTTACGCAGGAGGCGAATACTCAAAAACGCGCATGGCTTCTGGCTAATCTTAAAAAGAAAGTCGGGGCATTGACTGAGCCGTTTATCAAAGAGTTTATGCAGGGCGTTATCAGCCTGGCTGAGAAAGAAGGCAGGGTGTCGCTGGCTGATAACTGGGTGGTTGATCTGCGCCAGAAGTATTTCGATGAACTTGATAACAACATTGCCGATCTCCTGGGCAAGAAGACCGCTGAGCAGTTTATCACCGGGCAATTCAGGAAAGCCATGCGTCAGGCCATCAAGGCTAATCCCGGCCAGCTTGTTATTCACGAGATGACAAGTTGCAATTGCGCGCAGTTCCATAATATGCTGGCGGGTTTCCTTGTAGAACGAATAAACCCTAACCGGGATTACGGCTTGCTTGGCGCTGCCAGGGCCATCGGCGATATGTGGCAGATAAACCGCATGGAGATAAAGTCGTTCAAGCAGGTAAGGGGTTCTCTGAAGAAAGAGAATCGCAAGAATTTCGGTTTGCAGATAACCAATGTCAAGGGAACACAGGCAGGCGCGGTTATGATAGCGTGGCGGGCGGTACTCAAGGACATGAATATCATCCCGGGCAAAGACGGGCTGGAAGTGGGCGTCAGTATAGCCACTCCTGCCAACGTGCTGGGTCTGGATAAATATATAGAATATTTCAAGGGCCTGGGCACTGGCCTGAGCTTTATAAGCTACGACGTGCTCAAGCTCGGAGCTGCGTGGGCAGGCGTTGATATTTTCTGGGATGAGTGGCGCAGGCTCGCCACCGAAGATGAGCTGTTGAGGTTCGGCAATATGGCAGCTAACATGGCTGAGGCAAAGCTCGAAGCTGCTAATAAAGCAGATCCCGAATCTCCCAAGAAAGTAGTAGAGTTCGTCGGCAAGGACCGCTCAGGCAGGGTCGATAATATTAACACTATTGGCACTGAGCAGGCCCTGCAGCTGCCTGCAGCACAGGCGCCTGTTAAGTTTGCGCCTTCAGTATCTCCTGTGATTAAGAAGACAGGCGTTCCATTGTCCAAGCCGGCCATTACAGCCAGAGAGATCGATGAAGCCGCATACTCCAATGTCAGCCTGGATTTCGACAATGTCATAAGGGCTGCGCTTGATCAGCAGAAGGTCCAGGCAGCGTTCGTAATAGGCGCTAATACGATATTCGAGAATGCAGGAAGCATTGCGGCATTGGAACAGGCGCACAAGGCAGGCGCTGTATTGAATCTGGCCGTATGGGCAAAGAGCGAAACAGAGGCCGGCCATCTTCAGTCGCTGGGAGTTGATAAGGTAGCCTCGATCTACATAGGCTTAAAAGACGCACTTAAGTCCGTTGAGAAGCTCAAGATCCAGCCTCATAAAGTGGTGCTGATCAATTCTGACCTCGATCTGGACGCTATCAAAGGCGAGTATACAGTGGCTGACGCTTCGGCCTTCTTCGATAAGAATCCGCAGCTGAGGTCAATACATATAGCCACGCCTCGCACAGTCGGAGCGGCCAAACAGATCAACGCGGTGCCGCTTGCGCTGGCAAAGGCAATGGCTATCGTATTCGACGAAGGCAATACGAGAGCGCAGTTCGCCAGGATGGTGCAGGCGTTCAAGGATAAAGGCATGATCAGCGAAGCTGACGCGCTGTCCCTGAACCAGCTGACCATGCAATTGTTCGATATCCCGCTGGTCACTGTCAGCGACGATATAGCGAAGCTGCAGACCATGTTCGAGGACACATTGAACAAGATCTAATCAATAAAAAGGGCTGCCCTTGTAAAAGGGCAGCCCGCGTTTTCCCACAGGAGGAATTCCATGTCAGGCAAGGCCCCGCAAATGATGTTAGCAAGAAAGATCGTTTCAGTCATGACTATTGCCCAGTTTTTATTGAGCTCCCCGGCAGCATCGTTTGCCTGGGGCGATAATCTGCGCGCTGCTTCTGCAAAGAATAATGCGCGTGGTTATGAGGTGGGCAACGCGCTGAAAAAAGACGGCGGGAAGAAATTTGTACGGGGTTCGCTGTTGACAAAGGACTCCCCCGGAGAATCCGGAGGGTTCATCTATGTGCAGAGCAATAACACAGGCCTTTTCCGCGGAGCACAGACCGGCGGCACCAATACGGACCTGGCAAGAAGGCAGGGATCGAACGGCGATCTCGTTGATCATTCAGAGACTCGCGAGCGCCTTGAAGGCGCTGTATACGACATGGCCACAGCCATGCTGATGCGGCATGATTCCGGCATGGCTGAGATCAAGAACCGGTCCGAAGGCATTGAGAAGGTTTATAAACTGGAAAAAGGGAAGATAGAGCGCAACAGCACGTTGACTGACAAGCAGAGAACCCGTCAGCTTACAGAATTAGACAAAAAGTACGATGAACTGCGCCGCAAGAACAACGATGTGGAGCCTTCTGAATTAAAAAAGAGGCTTGAAGAGGAATATTTTATTTCAACAAAAGAGCAGATGTCCAGGTTTGAACGCGCGACCGGCGTGGATAAGGCAAGCCAACCCGAGATCCTGTCCTGGGTGCGTGAACAATATAATGAAAAGCAGTGGAGCGCAGCAGCGAATATCGAAGATCTGGTTGCCAGGATCACAAACCGCGTCAAGAATCTCGAGCTTAAAGCGGATATAGCGTTCAGCAAGGCCTATTACAAGCTATTCGGCCGCTATCCTTACAAGGTAACTACACTGTGCCTGGGCGAGAAAAAATCGCAGTATGATCCTAATGACCCGACAAAGGCATGGAAGATCCTTGAACGCGACGCGCGCCAGATGCTCGCAGGCATAAGCCGCAAAGACGCAGAGATTATTGGCCTTCGCTTCGCGTATGAGCCGCGCTGGGTAATCGGCGCAGATACGATCCCGGCTGACGTTCTCGCAAAGATCAATGAGACGCACGGTTTTCTCAAGAAGATCTCCAGGGAATTGCTTGGCGTTGAGCTCGCAGTGGATTACGGCGCCGCGGTCAAGGCAACAACCATCGAAAGCATCCTCGCGCTTGAGAATGTTGACGGCGTGCTGATCGGCGGCGCGGCGAACGATCCGGCAACGTTAAAGCCCATCATAGAGAAAGCGGTTGAGTATGTGCGCAATCATCCTGAAAAGAAGTTCAACCTCGGCATTAACTGGAAAGCCAACGATACGGAAAACGGCCTGAAAGAGCTGGATGTGTTCGTGGCTATGTTAAAAAGCATTTCAGACCTCGATCTGATAACGGTAACCATAGCCACGCCCAATGTCCGCGACACGCGCACAGCCATGGACAAGGTGGAAAAATACTTCTCAAAGGCCTCTTTGAACTCGCTTGAACAGACAGTCGAGAGAACAGAAGTCCTGGGCAACGGCATTGAGGTCGAATACCTCAATGCCGCTTCTAAAGGGCCGCGCTTCAGGATCGAATCATATTTCGGCGAGGAGACGCGCCAAGGCGATACTTACATGCGCCTGAAGAAGGATGGGATCGTGTTCGGCCTGGCAAAGGGCAATAATCTCGACCAGACCCTTATGACCGTTCCCGTGGATGATATGACGGACATAAAGGAAAAGGACGCCTATTATGCCGCGCTTCTGGAAACAGCATCCCTCATGACCACAAAGACAGGCAAGGCCGTTGAACTTATAGAAGAGAAAGGCGACCGGTTGAAGTCGTATTTGTCCCGCAGCACGCAAAAGAAGGCGAAGCTTGAGAATCTGTCCCTTGGCACTCTTTCAGGCACGAAATACTGGTACGGAAGGGAACGGTTCTTCCAGCTGGAATACAAGCCTGCAGGAACCGGCAGAGACGTAAGGTCGACAATGCTGACAGCCAAGCCTACGGAAAGGGCTCTGGCCAGGGGCACGTCATTCATAATCCAGCCCACATACTATGTGCTGGTCAACGGCTACGGCACGATCGGCGCAAAGGCCGCGGCTGCAGCGCGCAAATCCGGATTCTTTGTCATGGCAACGGCGCGAAGCGTCAAGATCGACAGCCGGGACGCATTCTTAAAAGACTATCCCCTTGTCCTGTCAGAGACGAAAAACGCAGCTGATTTCAAGGCAAATGGCATGCAGGTCGCAGGCGAGATGATGGATGTACTTGGCATAACGGATTTCGTCATCGACGCCACGCCTGCCAAAGTGGGCGCTGAGAATATAAAGAATTATTACAGCAAATTCCCGCATCTTCGCGTGATACTCGAAGGAGGGGAAAAAGCGGCCGAAGGTATAAAATCCTTCTCTTCAGGCACAAATTACGAAGCGGTCCTGGATTCAATCATAGCCCGCATCGTATCATGCAATACCACTGCAATGGCCAGGACTTACGGCAAGGTGGTGGAAGAGGAAGAATTTAGCGACCTCGTTATAGCCAATGTTATAATGCGAAGGGCAGCTGACCCGGGAGATGAAAAAGGCGAAAATCCCGACGGAATCTCAATCCTGCCTGTGTCCCATCACGGCGACGATTTCCTCGCAGTTCTGTCAGATTCGGCAAAAGCCAATATCAAGAGCCTGCGCACCACAGCAGTGGTCACGCCAACGACCCATTTCCATGTGCATAGCGGCACGATCCGGGGGCGCGGCGTGACAGCGGCTAAAGTGCAGGCAATATTCAAGGCGCAAAGCCGCGTTGCCCTGGTCCAGTTCCCCGGTGGCGAATTAAAGACCCCGGTACTGTTCGACATATTTAACAGCATGATCAAGGATGCGAACCATCCGTTCATTGTTGTGGCGCAGGTTGAGGAATCAGGCAACCCGGACGAGGTAGCGATAACCATCGCGGTCCCGCAGGAATCGAACGTCGTGCCTGAGAACGTCAATGCGCTGCAATCCATGTCCGGGCTGTGGAATCAGGACGCAGCAATTAGGATAGTGAATGAAGTTTTGGATATCCTCAGGATAAAGGACGAACTGGAAAAACGCCTGCCTGCCAATGCATTGAAAGACGGCGGAATAATCAGCGATTATATTAATAAGCGCAAGATCGAGAACGCTATTTCGAGTTTAGGCTCCAAAGATAAATTCGCGCGTTGTGATGCTGCCAAGTATCTACTGAATATATATGGAGACTCTGAAAACTGGCATGAGAGGCGCATTTTGGATGCTGTGATAGAGGCATTACGAAAAGAGCATGATAATTATGTTAAAATCGAGATTATCAACGGATTGCAACGTTTTCCTGGCGAAAAAACTGCAATAGAGGATTTCATGGTTCAGGCTTTAGATGATGATAGCATGGAGGTCAGGCAAGCGGGTTTGCGCATATTAATCGCTCTGGGATCATCTAAAGCGGTTTCGCGTGCTATATCAGTAGCTCAAAACGACGTTTATGACGACGTAAGGCGTAAGGCAGTGGATTATCTTGCCAATTTCCCTGATGAGAGAAGCGTCGATACGCTTATACACATTATAGAACACGACAGTGTTGAGTCGATAGTAAATAAGGCCATCGAGGCCGTAAGCAAAATAAATAACCAAAGGGTAAGCGAGTTCCTGGTCGCATTAGCCAAGAATCCGACTGAATCTTTTGATGTGCGTATGTCCGCGGTTAAAGGTTTGTCCGGATTCAAGAATTACAGCGGATTTGTCGTTCCGGAATTGAGTGGCCTTTTGAATGGTTATGTTTTTGTTCATTCGGATAAAGAATCATTCCGGATACAAAAGGCAATTATAGATACATTGGGCGAATTAAATGATTCTTCAGCGGAAGATGCGATATTAAGCATATTACAGAAGAAGCCTGATCTGGAATGGAACTGCCTTGATTCATTAATGAAAATAGGCACAGGCAAGTCAATAGATCAGCTCATCAGTATAGTAAAAGATCGTGAACGTACTTATTATCCCCGTAAAACAGCGATTAAGGTATTAGAGAAGCTGAATGCTCAAATAGTAGCTGACGATCTGATTGTTATACTGCAGGATCCCAAAGAGAATGTTGATGTTCAGGCTCAGGCTGCGATAACCCTTGGAGAATTCCGTTATATAAAAGCAGTTGAGCCTTTAATGCGCACTATGGCCAATTACGTCAAATCGGGGCGTACCGGCTACCGATCAGAAGACATTGCCGCAGAAGTACGCGCAAGCTGCGCCAAAGCGTTAGGGACGATACGGGACCCCAGGGCTAAAGAGCATTTGTACCAGGTATCACTGCATGATCGCGATCGTGATGTCCGCATTGAAGCAATGGTTGCACTGCTTGAGATGGGAGATACAAGGCAGGCGCAGGCCCTTAAGGATGTGTTATCAAATGAGAGCGTATACTATTATGGGAAAGCCAGGGAACGCATTACCAACGCGCTTGTGAAAAATGGGATCGAAGTTCCCCAGGATAGCAGGCCAACCAAGGACGGCGGGGAGGCTGAGGTTGTTATCCCTATGGATTATCTTACGCTCGACGATGTAGATGTCAGGGGTAAGACAGTACTGTACCGCGGGGACTTCAACTCTCCGGTTGCGTATGTCGATGATCCTGATAACCCTGGTCAGAAAAAGGCGGTGCTTAGCGTTACCGAGCGCATGAGGGCGGATGCGGTCACACTGAGAGAATTAAAAGAAAAGGGCGCGCGGGTTGGCATCATGATACACCAGGGCCGCAAGAAAAAAGGCAAGCCTGATGCGGATTATCTCGACAACCTGCAGCAGTATTCCGAGCTGATGTCGGATTTGATCGGCGCGCCCATAGGGTACACAGATGACCTTTATGGCAAGTATGCCGTTAATGCGATAAAGAGCCTGAAGGACGGCGAAATGACGCTGCTGAAGAATGCCAGGTCATGGGATCTCGAGACAAAAGAGGATATGACCCTTCAGCAGCAGGCTGACAGCGAGATGGTCAGGGCATTGGCACCGTGGATCGATTTTGAAGTGCTGGATGCGTTCTCGATCGCGCACCGCAATAATATCAGCGTTGTAGGATTTCAGGCAGCAGGTGTCCCTCTAATAGCTGGCAGGCTCATGGAAAAGGAGATCAAGGGCAATTACCGCGCAGCTCTCGTAGGCGAAAAGCCTTTTATCGCCAGCTTCGGCGGCGCCAAGATAGACGATTACCTGGGCGTGATCAGAAAAGGCCTTAAAGAGGGCACGTATTCGAAAGTCCACATGTCAGGCCTTCTGGGCGAATTGGCTTTGATTGCGCAGGGGTATAACCTGGGCAAGCCAACTATAGATTTCCTTGCAGAACAATTCAAGGACTTTTCAGACGAAAAATACGGAATAGGCATGCAGGGCATGGTCAATGCCATTAAAAAGCTGCTTGATACATACGGCGACCGCATCGAGATCCCCGTTGACGTTGCGTATCTTGACGCTGACGGCAGGCGCGTTGAAACAGTCCTGACTGACGAGCACAAAAACCAGGGCGAATTGCCCGGCAAGCCGGCAGCGGATACTCTTATAGGCGATATCGGTACAGAAACCGCAAAGAAGTATTCGCAGCAGATCAAAGAAGCAAAGACGGTTTTTGTCAAAGGTCCGTGGGGCAATTATAAGAATTACGAGTTCATGGCCGCGTCTAAGATCATTGCTGAGGCTCTTAACGAATCGGCCGCGTACCTGATCACCGGAGGCGGAGACACCAATGTCCTGTTCGAGCGGCTTGGCATGACCGATAGGATAAACTATTTCAGCCTTGCGGGAGGCGCGTTCCTGGAGTTCATGGAAGGCAAGGCGCTTCCAGGGCTTGTGGCGCTGGACAGATCGGCAAAGGAAATAATTTCTAACGCGCAGAAGCTCAATGTCTCCAAGGTTGAGTACCTCAAGCATGTGATCAATGACAGGCTCCTTTACAGGCGTCAGCCAGGCGGTTCCCTGAAGAATCTGGTAGGGGATATTCTTAAGATAAAGGCTCCCATGAAGGGGGAATTGAGCGATGCGCAATGGTCTGCGGAAGTTATCACGGACTCAAGGGGCAAGCCCACCGTGAAGGTAACGCTGCGGATAGGGGATATAGAGGTTGAAGGTTTTGTCCCGGCAGGCACATCCACTGGCGAAGACGAGGCTAATACCGTAGATCCGCAGCAGGCTGTCAGGAATATCCTCGAGAAAATAGGACCGATGCTCGCTGCGTCCAGGCTTGATCTGGGCAGACACGAAGACCTGGTCAGGGCAGACAGGATGCTGCAGGAGGCAGCAGGGGAGAATTTTAAGGACCTTGGCGCAAACGCGACGCTGCCTGTTTCATGGGCGTTGTGGAAAATGGCAGCGAAACTGCATAATAAGCCGTTGTGGCTGTACTTCCGGATGTATGAACCCCGCGCGGTCGGCAAAGGCCTTGTATACAACTATTACAATTTCGGCAACGGCGGCGAGCATTCAATGCAGGATAAATCAGAAAGACTGGGCATAGACCGCATGGCTTTTCAGGAGCTAAAACTTGTGACTATCAGCGCCTTGACCGACCGGGAATCGCTTGCCCAGGCTGATCTTGTCGACCAGATATATAAGAGGAAACTTATAGAAGTTGCCGGCGCCCGGAACGTCACCAGGGCGCTTGAGCGGGGCTTGACCGCAAAGGGCATAGCAGATCCCTACGTAATGCTTGACCTGCTTATCCAGGCTGCTATAGAGGCTGGCCTTAAACCTGGCGTCGATTTTAAGATCGCCCTTGATATAGCGGCAAACAGCTTCTATAACGTTGACACGAAGCTGTATTTTATCAGCCCGGACAAGCAGTTCACGGCTCCTCAGATGAGCAAATATGTCATTGATTTCGCCGATCATTTCCGGAACAAGTATCATCCGGATATATTCACATCATTCGAAGACCCTCTTGCCGAGAATGAATGGGACGAAACGGCGATCCTTACAAAAGAGCTCAAAGACAGGGGTATTCTGCTTCTTGGCGATGATCTTTATGTAACCCAGATCAGAAGGGTATCCATTGGCGTTGAAAAAGGCGCAGGCACTGCGATATTGATAAAGCCCAATCAGAATGGCACTATCATCGGCACTATCGATACCGCTGAATACGGCCTCAATAACGGCATGGAAGAAGTAGCGTCGCATCGATCTGGGGAGACCAGGGACAAGGCGCTCGCGGATCTTGCAACAGGCTTCCGTATGTTCGCCATCAAGACAGGCGCTCCGCAGCCGGAATCCGAGTACCCCAATCCCGAAGAATGGGAACGCCGGAATAAATATCTGCGCAAGATAGAAATCCAGGAAAACGAGTCTGTCCTGCAGAAGGCGCTTATCATAGGGCCGGAATTCTTCGCATCCGGAGGCAGTATGAGCGCATTGAAGCAGGCCCTTGAACTTAATAAAGAGGTGACGGTCGTGCTGTATGGGCCTGCGGCCGAATCAATAAAAACGCTGCTTGCCGATAAGTCTATATTCACATCCGAGACCCTTACAGGCGCCGTGGCCATGCTGAAGTCCTTCGATTTTCATTCTCAAAGCATGGTGATACTGGGTTCGGTACCGCAGGAGGATGCTGATGCCGTTAAAGACATAAAGCAGATACCGATCAATGGTATCGGCACTATCGCGCTTGCGCAGGCGTTGAACGCGCTGCTCAGCGATGAGACAACGCAGGCGGCATTTGCTGTTTTCGACAAGTCTATGGCGGATTTCAAGGTTGATGAAGCCGTATCCGCAGATGTTGATCAGGCTTTACGCGAAGAGGAAGAGTTCTTCAACAAAGTCTAAAAGTATTTAAAAAGCCACGGAGATCGGATAGATCGGGCTGTGAGAAGTCATTGGTTTTGCATCGTGCTTGTGCTGGTTAGCGTCCTGTCCTGCGGGCATAGCCAGGCCTCGGAAATCCAGGCAGGCGGAGCTGTGTCTTTGACTTTGACAGGATTGACTGTTACCCGGGATCCCGGGGCTGCCTGGCAGATCCGTTTTACGGCTGACAGGCGTGAGTCTCCTGCAGCAACCGGGCATTCCTATATGGGCGAAGCGATCAACCGCGCTCTGGAATTCTTCCTTCTGGGCGTCGGCGTTCCAGACGAAAAATTCTGGGTGAACCTCGCTCCGGCTGATAATGCGCAGAGCATCGATCCAGCGCTCGCCGATACTGACCTGGGGAAAATATTGCTCGCCGCTGACCTGAAGTTAAAAAAGGATACCAGCAGCCTGACCAATCCCCGGAAATCGCCGAATGGCAGAAAGTACTGGGACCGTTTATACGCAAAAGCCGTTTCGCTTGGTATTGACGAAATGCCGATCGCAAACCGCGTATGGATAACCCAGGGCCCTGTGAGCATATCCGAAGACGCCGGCTCGGTGCGGATACTTGAAAGCAGCCTGGAAGTCCGCCTTGAAGCAGATTATATGCCGGGTGAGCATAAGAACATGACCGCAAAGCAACGCCAGCTTCAGGATTATGCCAGGGTATTGATGAGCGAGTTGATCGTTCCCGACCTGAACAGGAAAGTCAATGAAGGCGCGGCGTATGAGGACCTCAGGCAGGCTCATCGCGCTATGATCCTGGCCAGGTGGTATAAGGAAAGATTTTGCCGCGATCGATCGTGCCTGCTGCGGCAGTTATCCGAGGGCCTGCGTTCAGCGTTCCCCAGCCGTTTGCCGTATACGCAGGCGCAGATCCACAGAGAGTACATGGCGTCGCTCAGCCTGGGAGATTATGATTTTTCAGACAACACAACGAATAAACTTTCCGCATATATGGAGTTGATAACACGCAGATATTTTTCCGGCGGCATAGATTGGCGTTCCACTGTTTTTAAGAGAAAATCAGAAACAAACGTTGACCAGGGGGCATTGCCTGACAGCGGTTTTAATTTTTTAATCATTCTTGACAGCGGCAGGCCGAGGCCTCTGGAGTATGCCATGCAGAGCATAAAGATTCTGTCCTCGGATGCCTCGTCCGCGGAAGCAGGATATGACGCCGGATTTAATGAAAACCTGCCGCCGATATCTTCTGTAGATATGATAATCAATGGGATCCTGAAACAGGATCATTCTGTTCATAGAGCGATGTCTCGCAATTTGTAAAGTCCCATCAGCCACGGTGGATTGAAGTTAGAACGGATTTGTTTCATGAGTGTTGCAATAATTAAACATTGAAAAATGCTTTACTAATTGCAGGAAATTGGTATAATACACTCAGAATTGCGTTTCGGGGTACAGCTGAAAGCCACGGTTAAGTCCCGATTGCCGGGATTCGCCCGATATTTTTAAGTTGCTGCAAAATAAGGGCTTTATTAACCTGTTGAGTCAAAAGGGGGCTCAGGATGCAGAACATGGGGTTTGAAGACCTGAGGGTTTTCGAAAGATTTCCCGTTAAGCTGGCTATGAAATACCTTGACCTGGGGTCTAATAAAGAAGGACAGGCTCAAACTATGGATATCAGCGCAAAAGGGATTGGATTGACCTCGAGCGACATGTTAACCCCGAATACATCTGTAGAAATGTGGCTTAAGGTTCCTGATCGCGGCGACCCGTTATATACCAGAGGGGAAGTTGCCTGGTCGCAAATGGTTGGCAATAATCAGTTTAGATCAGGCGTGAATTTGGACAGAGCCGACCTTATGGGCATATCGCGCATACTTCGGGTCATCTGACATTTTCTTTTTGTTTTTGTAACGTCACGCAATGAACTCTTTTTCCCGCCTGTTTTTTTCGCTGAAGTGCCTTGAAGTAGACTTGAGAATATGGTAAACTTATTAGGTATGTTGTCTATATTTAAGGGCCGTATTCTCTCTGGAGGATGATGAAATTTCGTTGGGTTGTTATCGCTGCGAGTTTTTTTATTGCATGCATTGTGGCTCGTGCGGGTTCTGCCGAGGATAAACCCGCGCCCGGAGATTTGATCGATAAGGCCTGGTTAAGCCATGGCACGCGCGATATAGAAAGCACTATAAAATACACGCAACAGGTGATCGACCTGTACGGGGAAGAGGCTGACAGGCTTCAGTCGGAATTAAGCTCTTTGCCAAAGCATAAACACGAGATCGAGGCGGTTCAGATTTTAAATGACGTGGCAACCGCATATTTTATCCAGGCTGAAGTTTATATGCGTCAGCAGGATTATGAAAAAGCAAAAGGTATATTCAAGCTGATCATTGACAAATATCCGTATGCCCAGGCATGGGATCAGCGAGGCTGGTTCTGGCTGATAGCCGAGGCTTCTCAGCAGAGCATTCAGAAGATCGAGCGAGGTTCTGTAGAACTTGAATCAAAGCCGCGTCCGTCAGGGCCGGCAACCAGAATCGTCCTCTATGATCCTGGTAAAGAGGATTTTGTGGATTATGCCAGATACGGCGAGTTCAAGAGCATTGGCACTAAAGACTATAAATATGTCATTACGGATCAGGAGGGATTGAGCGCAGCGGTCGGGGAAGGGATATATCCCAATACCACATCGCTGCGGTGGGATCCTGAGTATAAGAAGGCTCAGAAGGAAAAACGCCTGGGCATGTTCCAGAAGGACGAAGAATGGGATTTTCTTTATACTCTCGACCTGCAGGCGGCCTTTTTTAAATGGGCGCTGGCGCCTCAGCCCCAGGCGGTCAGGCTGTATTTCGAAGGGTTGATCCTTGAAAAGGCCGGGCTTATCAAACATGCGATAAAATGTTATTACGCGATCATAGTGCATTACCCCGGCAGCTACGGCGTCACCTATTTTAAGACCCCATGGTATGTCGGCCAGAATGCCCTGTCGCGCATAAATGTCCTTCTTCGCAGGAACCCTCAACTTGGCTTCAGGCTTGAAGGCGCGGACATCAGGATAGAAAACGGATTCGATAAAGACGTATCCAATGATGTCGTGATCACGAATCCCGGCAGGTTCGCCAAGGTGAATATCCTTGATCAGCTCAGGCCTAAACCCAACCGTGATCTGTTAAGCGTGAAGAAACGTTCGGGAAAAGGCAGGGTGCAGGTCCTTCAATATGAGACCGGGGATTGGGACCTGATGGTGGATGATAAACCGTATACTATCAAGGGCGTTTCGTACGTAGCCACCCGCGTCGGAGAATCTCCGGATGACGGCACCATGCAGAACTGGATGGAGCAGGACCTGAACAAGAACGGAAAATCCGACGGGCCGTACGATGCGTTCGTTGACAGGAACAGGAACAACAACCAGGATAAAAACGAGCCTGCGGTTGGAGATTTCGCATTGATGAAAGACATGGGCGTTAATACAATACGCCTTTATCATCATCCGATGAAGGTTAATAAGGAAACGTTGCGCGATCTATATAAGAATTACGGCATAATGACCATTATGGGAGATTTCCTTGGCAAGTATACTCACGGCTCCAAGGCCCAATGGAATCCCGGCACGGATTACAATAACGAAGAACACAGGAAGAACATGATGGACTCGGTGCTCGGGATGGTCAACGAATATAAGGACGAGCCGTTTATTCTGTTCTGGCTTCTGGGCAACGAGAATGTCTACGGGTATGCCTGCAATGCCGATGTATATCCGGACGCATTTTTCGCTTTTGCCAATGAGGTCGCGAAAAAGATCAAGGAGATAGATCCTGATCATCCGGTCGCGATATGCTCGGGCGATATCCTGTACCTGGACCGTTTCGGCAAAAACGCCCCTGACATCGATATTTTCGGCGCCAACGCGTACAGGGGGAATCTCGGCTTCGGTTATCTGTGGCGGCAGGTGAGGGATGTTGCTGACAAGCCTGCCTTCATCACAGAATACGGGTGCTCTGCGTATTATGAAGGCAAATCCGAAGACGAAGGCGAATATTACCAGGCCGATTACCACCAGGGTTCATGGGAAGACATAATACATAACAGCGCGTTTTCCGACGGCTCAGGAAATGCGATCGGCGGCGTTATTTTTGAGTGGCTTGACGAGTGGTGGAAAGGGTATGAGCCTTCTCTGCATGACAGAAAAAGCTTATGGAAAGGGCCGTTTCCGGACGGGACCATGCATGAGGAGTGGCTGGGTATCTGCGGCCAGGGAGACGGCAGACTCTCTCCGTTCCAAAGGCATTTGCGTAAAGCCTATTTTACATATAAAAGACTCTGGAGGTGAAAGGAGGCGCATAGGCCTGGCGCGAACTTTTGACGAATTACACTGCGGGCACAGCGGTTGTGCCTGATGAATAATAATAAAGGAGGAAGTGATGAAAAAGTTATTAGCACTGGGATTGATGCTTGCCTTCTGCGGCAGCCTGGCATTCGCTGCCGATGAAAAAGGGGCATCAGCCAAAGAGTTCTGGCTGTACAAGGACAAAGGCGCTAAGGAGAATCATTACGTGCCGTCAGGCTGGATGGGCGACGTAGGCGATATCAAAATGAACGATCAGGCTACCGGCAATCCTTATTCCGGCACTACCTGCATTGAGTTCACCTATACCGCTAAAAAAGCACAGGGCCAGGGATGGGCTGGCGTGTATTGGCAGAACCCGCCGAATAACTGGGGGTCCAAAAAAGGCGGATTCGACCTGACCGGCATGACGAAACTCACGTTCTGGGCGCGCGGCGCAAAGGGCGGCGAGGTCATTCAGAAGATAGCGGTCGGAGGGATCAAAGGCACGTACGCTGATTCAACAGTGGTTGAGGCTGGCCCGGTCGAGCTGACCGATACCTGGAAGAAGTATACCATCAATCTAGCCGGCAAGGATCTTTCGTATATCTCGGGCGGATTCAACTGGGTGGTAACTGCGGACCATAACCCCGACGGCGCCAAGTTCTTCATGGATGATATTATGTTCGAGGCCGATGCCGCCATGAAGCCTGAGACCCGCAGGCTGGAAGCAATGCCGTTCTATGTGTATGCGGACCGGTCTAGCATGAACAACCATTTCATCCCGTCTGGCTGGCTGGGCGATTACGGCGACATAAAATATGACGGCGCGTCAAAGGAAGACCCGTATCTGGGAGATACCTGCATTAAGATAGCGTATTCCGGCAAGGCGTCGAACGGCGCGCGCTGGGCAGGTATTTACTGGCAGTATCCTCCGAATAACTGGGGGACGGTGGACAAAGGGTATGACCTTTCAAAGGCCACCAAGCTTTCGTTCTGGGCGCGCGGCGCAAAGGGCGGAGAGCGCATAGAAGAGTTCAAAATGGGCGGGATCATGGGAGAGTTCTCCGATTCCGACGCTGCCGGCATCGGCCCGGTCATTCTTAACAAGGAATGGACCCAGTACACCATCGACCTCAAAGGCAAGGATATATCGTATATCATCGGCGGGTTCTGTTTTGCTACCAACGTCGACGTGAATCCCGATGGTGCAACGTTCTACCTTGATGAAATCAAATACGAATAATACGCGTGAACCTGACGCGTCGGATACTTCAAAGTTGAAAAAGCAAATCACAGGCTACCGGTACGCGTTACTGGCAGCCTGTGGTTTGCTTGTTTTAGCGCTTGTCTGGGCGCTTCTCGTATTGCGCAAACCCGGATTCGTCCCTGCCGCATACATCAAAACCCTCAAGAACGGCCACTACCGGCTAATGGTCAATAATAAACCCTATATTGTCAGGGGCGTTTGCTATAACCCTGTTCCCATCGGCCAGAGCTATGACTACGATTGGTGGAGCGATCAGTATAAGCCGTGGATAATCGACGGCAAGCTTATGCAGGATATGAAAGTCAACACGGTCAGGGTATACCAGCCCGGCCAGAATCCTGAGGCTGTAAAAGCGGTCATTCGCGATCTGTACGAAAAATACGGCATACGCACGCTCATGGGCCACTGGATAGGGTTCTGGGAATATCCGTGCCCCCTGTACGGCGACCGTGATTTCCAGGACCGCATCCGGCGCGAGATCCTGGATATGGTCAATACCTACAAGAATGAGCCGGGCCTTCTGGGCTGGGTGCTGGGCAACGAGAACAATTATTCCTGCCTGGGCCACGTGAATCCCTGGTCCAATGACGAAATAGACCTCGAGCCTGATCCGCAGAAACGCCTGAAGATGAAAGCGCGCATTTATTATTCCTTCATAAATTATCTGGAGAGAGATACACGAGATAGACAGGAACCATC